>Ga0334882_1003247_pt1 | contig 15150 bp, 17 predicted proteins | sample GraSluR1_MG_5_FD_207226 | JGI IMG/M metagenome (GOLD analysis project Ga0334882, IMG submission 207226) | Sludge microbial communities from methane-producing bioreactor in Wageningen University, Netherlands - Granular Sludge_15_04-R1 | ecosystem: Engineered > Bioreactor > Anaerobic >... | reverse complement strand
ATTATTTGATTGCAATTATGCTACTTTCGACCAGTCCTGATTTCGAGTGTCAAAAAATCTGAAAGTTGAGATTATATCTTCCTCATCTAATTGGTCTTTGATAAGAAAGTCAACATACCCAAGCACCAGCTCAGCAATGAAATCCATAAGTACCGAGCCTTGAGGAATTCCATTTGTCTGGCCATATCGACTGTCTTGGATAATTGCATCAATCTGATTCCCTAAAAGATGATTATTGTTCTTATTAGCTTTTGCAACTGTCTTGTCATGAATTGCCCAAGCAATGCTATGGGTATAAATAGATCCATAGCAATCAGTAACATCGGTATGAAGCAAGTGACTATATTGCAAAGAGAGCTTGAGTGATTGTTGTTCAATATTTTGCCACCATGATGTTACCTGTTCAGCTCTATCTGTACCATCTTCTGGGTCTGCAACCATTGGGATACTTACACATTCGACCGGTCCCATTTTAAAGGCTTCAAAACGATCCTTCAACATTTTCCAATTATCAGGATTGCAGATTACGCTTACTAGGCACACGTAGATTGCGGGATGGATTAATTCCAATGGTCTCCATGCAAATTTTCCATCTTTATTAGTTAGTAATACATAGTTAACTCCATCCAAATTTTTAGGTGGAATCTGAGATTGAAAGCTTATATAGTGTGCTCCGTTGAGGACCTTATCTACATCACTTAACAAGGGTTCAAAGTTAATATATGGAGGTAGATCTGCGTTGAAATATGAACTGCTTTTAAGAAAATGAGCTTTAGCTTCTGTATGATCGAGTTCGAGAATTTCTCTCATCCTAAACACCGCCTTAATAATTAATTATTCGTATTTCTTAGTATGAACCATGCCAATACATCTTTCGAATTTTTAAAGTTATCCTATACATTTCAAAGCCGTACACTACTCACATAGACTTATGGTTTCTTTTATGCTCCAGCACCCCTGTTCTGCAATTCCAGGAAATTTAGGGAGTTGTACATTGTATCGATGGTTGCCATTATCACTTAGTTAATATTCTCTGACGAGGAATCGGGAATCAATGATTCTACAATCATCCTTATGCCAGCGATGGAACGCTGGAAAATCAAATCTATCTGGGAATCAATGTCCTTGCTCCCTTGAATCACCTCCCATAAAGGAATCCTGAGTACAGCTACTCGCCAAGGGTTTGGCAAGTCTCTACTGGTATATAAAAAATCATCAAATCCTTTATGGTTTGAAACCAGCTTTTCACAAAGCATCCTAAACTCAAGAGATTTTTTAAAGGAGTTATAAGTTGTTAAGTTTTTGTAATCATAATCCAGCATAACCACAAAATCAGGGCCATTCTCATTTACCCTTGGATATATCTTATGGTCTTTGGGATTCCATATCACCCCAACAAACAAACCTGGATACCAGGTATTGAAAAAATCAATTCCAATCCTTCCCCATCTTTCCTTATGGAATTCTGGACTTGATTTCTTGATCATATCTCTAATCTTCAAAGGCAATCTATCCAGAGCTTCAAAATTCTCTTTCCAAGGGAATGCCTCTAGCTCCTTAAAGATATACTCCAAGGATTGATATCCAGTTAGAACTTCGGGAACTGCAGCTAAAACCCTTTGTGTAATCGCATGCTTTTCGCCCATATCATTACCCTCCAGGAAATGCATGAAACTATCAAGAACGAATCTCTCGTCATCTTTGCATCTCCCTCTTATACTTCTTGTCAGCTTATAAATATCTGTCCATGTAAGCTGAACATCAGCCTGTTGTGTCCATTGCTTCTTGTGTTTAACAATTAAGACGGAGTAAAGAAACTCTTCAAAGAATTCACTATGTTTCATGTACTTTTCTATTTGTCCATCACTTAACCAACTGTTAACCTTATGCTCAAAAATAAATGCAACATCTTCATCAATGGCCAGAAAGAGATCAATCCTTCCACCATTGATCTCTTTCTGGGTTTCTGCATGGGCTTGTATTGCTTTATATTCCGGTACTGTATTATTCACTTTATGAAATAAAGATAATAAATCGGAAGCATAACCCTCAACATTATTAAGAATCCAAGCAAACAACTCCGTCAAAAAGTCCTCTGTGGCATATCGTCCAGGACGTGGGGTGTAACTTGCTAACGTTAGAAAAAGACTTTTATCAAGAGCCATTCATCCTCCTACAGTCTGTTACTTGAAAACTATATCCCTATACCTTTTTCTATCATCATTTTTACGTACGCTGTGTGATTTATGGTGTATCCCATGGTTCTGGCGGCTTCTTCAACGAGCAGAATTTTCTTGCTGCTTACGATACCTTTGCCGTTCAGTACATTAGAGACTGTTCCTTGTGATACTCCTGCAAGTTTTGCAATATCCTTGATTGTAGCCATACTGCCAGCAGTATAGCAGAAGGTACAGAATCTCCAAAGGGTAAAGTGAGGGGAATGGAGTAGCTCCCATGTACGCTTTTCTCCCTAATTAAGCTAGAATGCTATTCTGGAAGTTGTACCTGATACCGATAGAATTTTGTAAAAATCCTTGAGTTATTTATATCTGCTAGCTATTACGTTCAGCCCATAACCTTGAGAAGCCGAATAGATTAGTAATCCAATCCCGTAAGAACCAGCCCTACCGACAACTACTATTGCTACTGCACCAATTTTTCTTGCTTTAATAATAATTTGTTTCAGATTCCAATTGTCATTAGTATCGCGGGGGGGGGGAAGACATTTTATTGGACTTATCAAGGAGAAGGGAATGTATTCATATGAAGAGGAAGAAAGCCGTTGAACTTTACCTAAAGTTTGACAAGAGTGCTTCCCAAACTACATTACTATTGATAATCCAGTAATGTGAATGACAGGGAAATTCCATTACCAATTGAAGGATATAGAGAAACACGGGAAATAAATCTTCTCAAGATTCATCCATCCGCACCTATTGGGGTAATTACTTTATGCTTACAACCGCAAGCACAAAGGTGATAGGCAACCGCATATTTTTGAGAAACGTATCAAACTGTCCTTGGGAGGAAAGAGCCCACTTGCGTACCGCAGGAGTCTTGGTCTAGCATCATAAAGAAGTCAAACTTTTTGTCCGCACCCCCATCTGATGGCACTGGACCGTATCTTCGTCACGGAGAATCTTCCCGCTTGGAACCCTGAGCTGCGCTCCAAGACGGCAATCAGGACTTCAGTGAAACAACATTTTGTGGATCCTTCCATCGCAACAGCAGTGATGCGGATCACCCCTTCCCGGCTGCTCGAGGATTTCCAATATTTTGGCTTTCTCTTTGAATCTCTTTGCACCAGGGACCTACGAATCTATGCAGAAGCCATCGACGGACAGGTTTTTCACTATCGTGATGCAAGCGGACTGGAATCGGATACCGTTGTCTGTCTCAACGACGGCAGGTGGGTTCCGATCGAAGTGAAACTCGGTACCTGGGAGATCGAGGAAGCAGCCGAACATCTGCAGGAGCTGAAGGCCAAGGTTGATACCAAGAAGATGAAGGAACCCTCGTTTCTGATGATTCTTACAGGAACTGAGTCTGCCTACCTCCGTGATGATGGTGTGCTGGTAGTACCCATCGGATGCTTGAGGAATTGATCCAACGCAATCATAACAGCCCGCAATCTGCAACCTCCGGAAATCCTATAGTGGTATGCCCATGATTGCATGGGGTTGGGGATAGTATCATGATTCCCAAGGGGTATACCCTCTCACTGTTGCTTTTACCACAACACCCAGCTTGGGAACATTCTGTGGATTATATCGGAAGGGAAATGACATGGTATACCGTGATGAAGTGTGGTCGGTCTAAGCATGAAGGTACAGTGCAGTCCCATGGGAAGAGATACCCTTCGAGAACCGCCATTGGAGCCCCAGGTGCGGGAGTGCCCCGCCTGCAGTGGTGGAAAGGAAGGCCAGAAGCAAATGTTTTTTACTTGAATTCCTGTAGAAGTAGTTGGTTCCAGACCGGAATGAGGCATTTGTTTTGCTAATGTCAATGACTTTTTTGTTTGTTTCTTACGGATCAGCTTCCGCCCTGATCCGGTAAGACAGTGCCCGACCCTTCCGAGGGCACCCACTCATATACGCTGACGACTTTCTTGCTCTTGTGAAAATGCCGGATATCATCATCAATGACAGCAATCCAGCACATTTTTTCGATTATGACAAATCCACGTCATAATTAATTTATTTTATATGTAAATCTATTATATTATTAATCAATAGATATTTACAAACAATGATTAACGATTTAATTTTAGATAAATACTACTTCTCACAGAAAAATAATACACCTATGTTTTTGCTTATCCTTGAGAGATTTAGGAGTGTTGTTATACGCGCCAGCAAGCACTGGCAATGGAGGTGTTCGGTGACAAGGTATTGTGTGAATAAGAATACGGATGCAAATGGGTATCATGAAGTCCACAAAGACACGTGCAATCATTTGCCTGAATTCTCAAATCGAGAAGATCTTGGATATTGGAATACTTGCCGCGAGGCCGTACAGAAAGCAAAACAGACCTACCCATCATCGGATGGATGCTTCTATTGCTGCCCTGAATGTCATAAACATTGACTTGTAGATGATTCGACGTCCATCCAGCATTCAGCAGAGGCCATATTTCACGCGCAATTTCTATCCGATGGAAGAACCTTGGGGAATTCCCAAGCTTGAAAGAAATACAACTCTTTCTTTCTCAAACCTTGGAGCAATATCTTTTGACCAGACGCATCGTTGTGATACTCGAGGTACTAGGAAAATCGTCCACTTCTTCATCACTGACGACAAATTTGAGTCCGTGTATTATAAGCCCGAAAAATGCATCGAAAAGCTTGCTCAGTACGCTCATGTTCTTACTCCCGACTTTAGCCTGTATGCTGATATGTCGTTGTCGGTTCAACTTTTCAATACTTTCAGAAACAGATGGTGCGGAGCATTCTGGCAGGAACTAGGATTGTCAGTGTTTCCAACTATTTCATGGAGTACAAAAGATAGTTTTGATTTCTGCTTTCTAGGAATACCCCAAAAGTCTATTATTGCAATTTCTACGATAGGGTGCCAACGCTGCAAGAAGGCCTTTCTTCTCGGTTATCGAGAGATGCTCAGAAGACTCAAACCCGAATTGGTTTTGTGTTTTGATGCGCCCTTCCCTGAGATGGATACAAATACTATTTTCATCAACCATACCAGATTCCCAAATAAGGAGGAAAAACGATGGGAGGACGAGGGCCGGAATCTCGATTTGTAGGTCCAGAACAACTTGTTTTTTCGAGTGAACTAAAAGAAAAGGTAGAGATAATCAAGGCACAAGTAGCAGAAAGAAATACAACCCAAGTATCGGAATGTATTGTTTTTTGTGCTTGTGAATGTTGTAAAACGTACTCAATTCACATAGAAACCGAGTATGAAAAATGCCCTGTCTGCGGCTGGATAGATGACCCGTATCAGAATACTCATCCTGACGCAAAGGATGGAAAAAACCCAATCAGTCTCAATGAGGCTAAAAAGATGTATGCCATCCGCATCGGACTACCCTATGACAATTAAAGAGAAACAGGTCTGCCCATTGCACCTTGGGAAAAGAAAGCAAGTTTGTATGCAAGTATAAGAAATTGAGGCTAGCGAGGAATTGTCAGATCTCCAACTGACAATTAAATCATTCATACGCCTCATAGGTCTTCCTGATGGTCTGAATGTACTCATCCGCTTGTTCTTGATAATTAGGGAGAACTGCATGCCAATGAGCACCAGTTGGCTGATCCTCGACGAACTAGACCCCTAACGCTTGAGAAGCTCAGAAAGCGGAGCAAACAGCACCAAATCACTGAGTATTGTAACCTCACTCAATTTTTTGCCGATGATGGTAAGCACTATCACCCCGCGACTCTTCATGATCTTGGCAATCTTCGCCATCTGCTTGGTATCTCCTAAGTGTGAAACAACCATGCGCACTATACGCTGATCATCTGCATCTGTGTCTCTTGGTAGTAGCCACAGAGTAAGCCCAGGCGCTGCATCTTATGTGCAAAGCTAAAGACGATGTCATTGGACAATCCAATACCGAGTGAATATAGGTTGCATGTTCCAATAACTCTGCAGTTCTGGAAAACTCTGCCTCCGAAGTTTCCCCCGCTCACCGGCAAGAGACGAAGTCTCAGTGCCGACAAATGCATCACGGCAAGTATGATCTTCATATCGTGATAACCCAGTATTCCCCAGCGACCTGTACAAGCGCATCACAGACGAAGCACCCATCGAGACCAGGCAGAAGCTCTTACAAACCCACAAGGCTGATCAGAAATAGTCAGCCTTTGATATGCAATTCAGTCAAACAATGGCAAGCCTTCCTCTTTCTCATGAATGTTCCTGAAATCGGCAACGTAGGTGGCATCCTCGAGACGAAGTAGCGTATCATCATCCTGTATCTTTCCAAACAAGTGAATGCTACCATACCATGCTACCCTTTCCCCGATTGTGATGTAGTTGGCAATTTCTTCTTCGGTTGTCTCGACTGTTATCCCAATCCGTTTCAACAATTGGATAGTACGGAATGTATTCTGCTCTCTTATAATCATCGTAACTTTGGATTTTAAAGCTGTAAGGAATGGAAGGAAAGCACGAAGGGTGCGATCAACGAAGTAGGGAATGGAGAATACAATCTCGCTTTTCTCCTGTTCCAAGTCCTTCTTGAGTACTTCCCAATATGTGGAAGGGGTATATATCAACTGCTCTCGCATTTGACTTCCATATTGAGAAATTGGTAATCCGAGCTTCTTGTATGCATTCACACGCTTCCCAAACATACGAACGAAAACGGGAATTCTGAAGTCTACATAATCAAAGACTTGGATCTCAGTTTTTCCTTCATGTACCCTACTCACTCTTCCGGCATACTGAATGACATTCCCTTTCCAAGCAATCGGGGAAGCTAGTACCAGCGTATCAAGCTGGGGAAAATCAAATCCTTCTCCGATATACTTCCCTGTTGAGAGGATGAGTGCGGGTTTACCTTCGTTTATTACGGCATCAAGGTATGCTTGGACTTGTCGTTTTGTCTTTGCTGCTTGGCTGCCTGTCATGATGATTCCTTGTATGTCATCCTCTACAAGAAGTTCATGCAATAAGGAAAGCTGTTCAAGTCTGTTCGAGAGAACCAGGATTGAGCACCCCTTCAAATGTTGTTCCTTGATATCTGAAGCGATCAACGTGTTCCTGGCATTATCTTGAGTAAGCTTCTCATAGATTTGCTGGATTTCCAGGGTATGAAAATCACAGCGAAACGGTGAGAAGCGAGAGATGACCATACCCGATAGATTACTCTGCTTTGTCCAGAGTGCTTGGTCTACTTGGTGAATAATTGGGCCACATTGCATGAAGACGATATCGTGATGTCCGTCATTCCGTATCGGGGTTGCTGTCAATCCATATACATACTTGGCCTTCATAGCCTTCAGAACGCGTTCATAGGTGAGAGCAGCCACGTGATGGCATTCATCAACGATGACTAATCCATATTCAGCAATACAATGGAGGTTTGATTCTTGTACAAGGGAGTGTATCAATGCTACATCAAGGACTCCAGTAAGGGTATGGGTTCCACCTCCAAGCAGTCCTGGTTCTATATCTAAGAAGGTTGAAAGACGCTCTTTCCATTGCGTTAGCAAGGGTTTTGTATGAACAATAACTAATGTGCTTATACTACGCATCGCTATCAAAGCACTGGCAATTACCGTCTTTCCATATCCGGGAGGAGCAGAGAGTATTCCACACTCATGCTGTTTCATCCCGTCAACACATTTCTGTTGTGATTCCGTTAGTACTCCATTAAATGTGAATACATGTGGAATCCCAACGGTTCTTCGGTCTTCCACATTGGTTATGATCCCAGCTTCAGCAAATGCCTGTATTACAGCAGCTTGGCATCCACGGGGGAGAACGATACAACCTTCCTCTGTAAGTTCAGCACAACTGATGATGCGTGGTTTATTCCAGGTGCTTAGTCGAAGCCGCTCTGCTTTATAGAATTCAGGATTATGAAAGGATGCAATTCTTTTAAGTCTATTGATCAAAGAAGAAGGAATCCCCTGGATGGAACAGGAAACACCTTGCTGCAGATACAGTGTTACTGCCTCTGCGGTCTCTGCTACAGGTTCATTTACAATTGGGAGAGAAGTAGCTTGGCTTATGCCGATTTCTCCCATATTGAATTTTGGTCCAAGTGAGTTCAAAAATATATTTACCGTTTCTTCTTGTATCTTTGCAGTCTGCTCCAAGACTTTCCATGGATTCTGCACTACCGAGAGATCCTTATTCAGAAAGCAGGTATTTCCAAGCCTACGGGCATCTCCTTCGAGGGGGAGTGCTATGAGACTTCCAAGTCCATTCTTTGTAACGTTGTCCTGTGAAGGGTAAATTCGGTCATACGTGTTCATGGTCATGGTGATTGAGTTTTCCATTGCAAGAGTGATGAGGCTGCTGCAGAATTGTCTTGCCTTCTTTGCCTTGATGGGCTCATCGAAGAAAAACCAGAGGTGAGCACCCAATCCTGATTGTGATCGTTCAATGAGGTAGGGAAATCCTTGTTTTTCGATAATTTCGACTGTTTGCTGAATATCCTTCTCCCAGGATTCTCCATCAAAATCTATTGCTGAGAGGTAACACTCATCGTTATTGATAATCAGGTATAGCCCTATTGCATACTCTTTCCCACTATTCTCTTCCTTGGTCCTTAAATGCCTTATGAGAACAGCGTCTGTGAGAGATTCATATCGGGACTCACCGTTTGAATCGATTCTTTCATAGTGGTGCTTCTCTTCATTCCACTGTTTGAATATTCGCTTTTCAGCGGGACTATACTGTTTCTTCTTATCCTTGTTATACCACCGATTGGCATAGACATCTTCACGTCCACGAAAATACAAACGATAGAGTTTCAAACGTTGCTGCTGACGAGATGTGTCGAGATCAGTTTGCACAGGCAAGTTTGACTCAATTCCGTGTTTCTCAAGGATAATTCGAAGTCTTTGAATCTCTTGCCTCAGCAACTGGTTTTCTGAAAGCAACTTCTGAAACGCTTCGTCCACCTTTGTCGCTCCTGATCCATATTCTAGCAAACAATGCATAAAATACGAAAGGATTATCGAGCATTTGCTGATGTATGTCAGGTAATATACCAAGAAATTTTGCTTGTAGCATAAACAACAACAGGAATGTTAGCGTGTGAGCATACTGGAAACAAATTGAGTGGACACTACAAGTAATTGCCATATGTTCCTTTTGGCTGCATCTGTAGCTATTTGTAATGCAATTGCCTGAATTTCTCATTACACAGCATAAGAATAGTACTGGTTTGCGATTTATCACATCCTAGATTCGTATTATATACTACAATATTTCCCAATCCTTCTCACCGTCTCATGGCTGACATGCAAAAAGGATGCAATGCCCTTCAAGGCATGGCCGTCTGCAATGGCGGGCTGAACAAACTCAGCACGAAGATCGCGTATGAGAGGAGACGAGGAACCTGCAGTCAGCATAGTTCGCTTTTCTGTCTGCTTCTTCTCAGAAAGCAACTTATCAAGCAGGAAGGCTAGTCTCTGCACAGTCTCGACCCTACGGTCGATGATGGTGGCAAAACCGACTTGCGCAGACCAACTCTCGTGTTCGGTGCACTCCCTGTAGCGAGAGAGGGCGGTTTTCTCATTGGGGGCAAATTTGGCAAGCAGAGCCGATCGGTCGACAAGGCCTGTTTCCTTCTTCAGAACAGAAGCATGGCCACTGTAGCGATACTCTTTGGGTGTGCGGACCAAGCCTGCCTTGACGGGGTTCTGTACGATGTAACGGACAATGCTGAAAAACTTCTGGGTCTCAGTGATGGGATAGCTCTTGTATCGTCCACCATAGATGGTTCCGATGCGGTTGTACCGCTGGTTGTAGTAGAGGGTATAGCGTCGGTTGAGGAACCAGATCAGCGATGAGAGGGGTTGCTCCCCTACCTTGATCAGCAAATGGTAGTGGTTGTCCATCAGGACGTACTGCAAGAGGGTTGCTTGGTAGGTGGTGAGAGCCGTTTCCAAAAGGGAGAGAAACTCCTTCTTGTCGCGGCTGTCCTCATAGATGTAGTTACGGTTATTGCCCCGTTGGATTACGTGTTGGAGCGTATTAGGTTCTACCGTTCTCTTGCGTCTGGGCATATGCTCAGAGCCCTCCGACGAGGTGCCATTTCCCGTCCGAGCGAAACACCACATTGCCTGCAAGTTCCATTTCCGTGAGACAGGCAATGACGTCTCCTTCCCCAACTTGCACCCAGGATTGGAGTTCAGTGGTGGTCAGTGGTCGGGCGAGCAAGGCTTTGGCAATGATGCCCTCCCCTGGAATTGATGCTTTGGATGGCTGTTCCTGCATGAGGTGGTCATCGAGATTGGGTTTTGCCCCTTCTGCCAACAGGAGGTTGGTACCGCTGCTCTTGGGTTCAAGCAGGCTGTTGGGGACGGAGAGCACCTGCTTGCCTTTGGAGAGGGCTCACTGGGCTGTGTGCATGCTGCCGCTTTTGAGGCTGGCTTCTATGACCAGGAGTGTACTGCACCAAGAGGCAAGCAGGTCGTTTCTTCCCATGAACCGAAAAGGTAAGGCTTCCTTGCCGTAGGCATAGGGGGTGATCACCATACCGGTTTCGAGAATGCGTTCGAAGAGAGAGGTGTTGCATGCAGGTTGTATCCTATGGAGGCCACAGGGGACAAAGGCGTAGGTGATGCCATGATGCTGGAGGGTGGTTTCGTGTGCGATGGAGTCGATGCCGTAGGAGAATCCGGATGCGATGATGTTTCCCCTTTCAACCAAGGTTGCTACTGCGGCCTTGGTCACCAGGTGTCCGTAGGATGTGGAGGAGCGTGATCCGATGACACCGACGACAGGCTGGGAGGGGTCTGCAAGATGGCCGCGATAGTAGAGAACGAGGGGAAGCTTGTGATCGGAGGCAAATAGGTGCTGGTAATAGGGAGAGGTTGCACAGAGTACCTTGATGGAGTGTTTCTCGTTATTGCTGAGGATCTGCTGCGCTGGGACGAGGGTTCGGTTCTCCCATAGGGTGGAGAGTGGTGCGTATTTGGCGTGCTGTGCTGCCACAGTGGCTGGGTAGAGTGTTTGCCAGATGGTCTCGAAACTGGCGTGATAGATGGCTTGTGGGGATGTAAAACACTGAAGGAGCATACGCTTGGCTTTTAGGGGAAGGCCGATGAGCTCATGGAGCCAGATCCAGTACAGTACATTCTCATACATGGCGCATCTCCCTTTCGAGGTCACGGGAAAAGAGCGCTTTGAGGAGGTGTGTTTTCTGGATGGAAGGGCTTGCATCGATGTCGGCGAACGTTCTTGCAAGCTTGATCGTCTTGTAGCGGGCACGAACCGAAAGGCTGTCTCGTTCATAGGTTCTTTGCAGAAGGGCTGCACACTCGTCGTCGAGTTTGCAGTATTTGCGCATCTGGGTGCTGGTCATTTCAGAATTGGTGGTTATTCCCTCTCCGGCCTTTCGGAACCGATGAAGCTGGCGCTCGCGCGTCAGCATCACGGTAGTGCGCAGGGAGGCCGAGCTGATCGTCCCACTCATGAGATGTCCGTCGGTGAATTCCACCCTCCCTATGTACTTCTGCATGTCGATACGGTCGAGAATGGGGCCTGAGATGCGCTGTCGGTAGGCTTTGATGGTATGGGGATTGCATTCACACCGGTTGGTTCCGGCATACCCGCATGGGCATGGATTCATGGCAGCAACAAGCATGAAGTCGGCGGGAGAACGGTTGGTCTGGTTGACTCTGCTGATGGTCACTCGCTTGTCTTCAAGCGGTAGCCGAAGGGATTCGAGTGTTTTTCTTCCGAATTCGGGAAGCTCATCAAGGAAGAGGATGCCACGATGGGCAAGGGTGACTTCCCCGGGTTTTGCATAGGGTCCTCCCCCGATGAGGGCATGTGAGGACATGTTGTAGTGGGGCGACCGGAAGGGTCTTGTGTGCTTGAGTTCATGGCCGTCCAGCTCCCCTGCTATGCTGTAGATGGAGGAGACTTCGAGAATCTCTTGCTCGCTCATGGGAGGGAGGATGGTAGGTAGCAGTTTTGCCATCAGGGACTTGCCTGATCCAGGAATTCCTACCAGGAGGGGGTTGTGATTGCCTGCAACAGCTGCAGCAAGGTAGGGAAGAATCTCCTCATGGCCGACGACATCGGAGTAATCTCCATTCTTACCTTGGGTTTGGTTCTGCTTTGGGTCTCCGGTTCGCTGGTGGGGAGATAGGTGCAAGCGTTGTTCCAGATAGGCGACAACTTGGGAAACACTTTGGCAGGCGATGATGGTAAGGTCACTGACAAGGGAGGCTTCATCGCACAATGGAGGGGGACGATCAGGTGTGTCCAACCAAGCTTGCGGGCTTGGATTGCCATGGGAAGGACACCGTCAAAACCGACGAGATTCCCTGTGGTGCTGATGCCTCCGACAAAGGCGATCTCTTCCCAACCGCTCATTCTTGGTCTTGCTTGTCCTGATTCAACCAACATGCTGATGAGCATGGGGAGGTCGAGGTAGGCCCCTCGCTTCTTGATGTCGCTGGGACTGAGGTTGACCACCACCTTTCTGGTTGGATAGGCATATCCGAGTTCCTCGGTGCAGGCTTCCATCCTGTCCTTTGCTTCCTTGATCGCACTGTCTCCCTATCCAACGATGGTGGTTGTCTGCAGTCCTGCGATGATCGCCACCTCCACTGCCAACGGGTATCCGCTGATGCCGGTGATTCCCAAGCTCCTGATCACGGTTGCCATGCCATGTGCTCCTCCCTGGCAAACAAAGAGAAGTATGTATGCGGGTTGCTTCAAATAGCAGGGAATAAGAGTAAAACAGTAATTCAATTATTGTTAACATTATTGGTATTGATAGAGCAAAAAAAAATGAGAATTCAAAGACATTTCTGTGGAGAAATTGGACTTGGTACCAATATTCCCTCATGTATTGCCAAAAAGATATATTTAATGGCTAAAAATTTTGTTATTATTATAAATAATTCGCTCATCTTTTTGTATTTTTGATTGCATTTCTCACGTATGTGAAGCATAATTAAGCCAATAAGAGGTAAGGAGAATACTATGCTCTATTTGAAACGGAAAATTGACAGCTTTTTGTCAGGGTGGGAAGAAAGTGATAATAAGAAGCCTCTTATTATAAAAGGCCCCAGGCAAGTTGGAAAAACTGAATCGATTCGGCGTTTCTCAAGTAAGAATTACGAGAATGTCCTAGAGATCAATTTTGTTGAAGAACCAAAATACAAAATGATTACGGTGGACGGATACAAAACAGATGACATCATCAAGAACATCTCTCTCCTTGATCCTTCCAAGCGCTTTATCGCAGGCAAGACACTTATCTTTTTTGACGAGCTACAAGAGTTTCCTGAGATTGCCACAGCTCTGAAATTTTTCCACATTGATGGCAGATTTAAGATAATTTGCAGTGGCTCCATGCTTGGCCTAAATTATACAAAAATCGAGAGCAACAGCGTCGGGTATAAAACGGACTATACAATGTTCTCTCTTGATTTTGAGGAATTTCTGTGGGCAAAGGGATATGATGATCAGTTTGTCCTTACTCTGCTTGAACATATGCATGCACTGAAGCCTTTGAACGAAGTGCTAATGTCGGTTTGCAGTTCTCTCTTCCTTGACTACTGCATTCTTGGTGGCATGCCAGCAATAGTACGCGACTATATCGCAAAAGGTACTTTTGAAGGCTCTCTGGAAATCCAGCGTCAGCTGATTGCCGACTATAAGGAGGATATCCGCAAATATGCACAGGGAGTGGATCAGACCCGCATTCTCAATGTCTTTAACCAAATCCCCCCGCAACTTGCGAAGGACAATAAGAAGTTCCAGATTTCGAAGGTCGCATCAGGAGCCCGTTTTTCAGAGTATCGAGGATGCATTGAGTGGCTCGATGACGCCGGGGTGATTAACCTCTGTTATTGTCTGAAATTCCCCGCCCTGCCTCTCAAGGGCAATTTCGATGAAACCAAATACAAAATATATTTTGCCGACAATGGATTGCTCGTGGCTATGCTGGATGACGAAACCCAAGAGGACTTGCGGGCAAATAGAAACTTGGGGGTGTACAAAGGAGCTCTGTATGAGAACATCGTAGGGGAGGCACTTGTGAAAAGCAGTTTCAGTCTATACTACTATAAGCGCGAAGATTCGACCTTGGAAGAAGATTTTTTTGTTAGAACGGCATCTGAATTGATTCCTATCGAGGTCAAAGCAAATAACGGTCGAGCAAAATCCCTCAGGACACTGATCAAGAGCGACAAGTATGCTGACATTCATTATGGTATCAAGTTAACTGGAGGCAACATCGGATATAGCGACAATATATACACATTCCCCTATTTTTGTGCATTCTTGTTGAGGCGGTATCTGAAATCCAAATCATAAGAGAAGAAACCTGATGTTGAACCACTGTCCAACTCTGAACAAAGGGGAAAAGGGCAAGAGGACACAGGAGAACAACAAAGATGAGGATTCAATGTCAGGGTAGGCAGATAGCCAGCAAGCTTCCCTAGCTAGGTTTTGTCAAGCCGGGAGTTTCCCCAGCAATATGACGCCGACCTACCTTTATGTATTGAAAGATATCAGATGAAAGATGAATGCTGATGATTTTGAAAATGCTTTTTTTTATTTGGTATGTTTCTTTGACTTGAATTCTAAGAGGGTAACCTTTTTCTTGGTTCTGATACTCGATTTTGTCATGCTATCTATGGCGATGCAAAAATCCTTAGATCTCAACAGAAGAAGTATAACGTAGACTGTTGGGACATGGTACCTGGTACCTGTTTTCGCAAAATCAAGTTTCTGCAAGCCCATTCATCATTTCCTGTTGAAATTGCGGAAGTTGTACCTGGTACCGGTACTTTTTAGGTCAATTATTATTTACTAATTCTCCCAATTTTTTTCTACTTTTTGGGTCAGTTTAGTTGCTTGATACGATCTAGTGTACTGTCCCAATGATATTTAAGTTTTAATAGATGCATACCCTGCTTCCGTCCTGACTATGGGATATAGAGATCTGAGCTTCACCCGTGCATCCTTTGTGGTGAACTGCCATTT
>Ga0334882_1003242_pt1 | contig 15169 bp, 13 predicted proteins | sample GraSluR1_MG_5_FD_207226 | JGI IMG/M metagenome (GOLD analysis project Ga0334882, IMG submission 207226) | Sludge microbial communities from methane-producing bioreactor in Wageningen University, Netherlands - Granular Sludge_15_04-R1 | ecosystem: Engineered > Bioreactor > Anaerobic >... | reverse complement strand
GATGTCTGGTCCTACAACTTCTGGAAGGATAAACTGCCCGGGAGAAAGACTATCTGGATCAGAAACAACCTGAGCACCATGGTGAGTCAGCTCCTGGATAGTGTGATTTTCACCTTTATTGCCTTCTACGGTGAGTTCGAACAGCCGGTACTTATGGAAATTGTGATTACCACCTATGTCTTCAAGTGGATCGTCGCGGCCCTGGACACGCCTTTTCTCTACATCGCCCGGGACTGGGCGGACAGGAGGATCATCGAATAGGCGGTTCGGGTCCTGTTTCGATCGAAACTCCGTGAAGCTTTTGCACCACCAGGCCGTGGAGTTCCCGGGCCTCCGCCAGAGAACTGTTGAGCTCCAGGGCTTTACGGCAGTCCTTTAGAACTCCCGGCAGGTCTCCCGTGCGGTAGAGAAGCCGGGCCCGGGCCATGAGCGGTTCGGTCTGATACGGATCAATGCCGATGCTCCGGGTAAAGTCTTCCAACGCCCTCTCCGGCTCATCTACCACCCGGTAAACCACTCCCCGAAAGTACCATGCCTTGGCGTTGGTTCCGTCCGCTTCCCCTGCCCGGCTGAAGTCTTCCAGCGCCCGGGGATAGTCCATCCGGCCGAAGGCAGCCATGCCGCGGTGGATGTAGATAATCGCCCTGATGACAGGGGTTTCCACTTTTTCCAGGATCCCGGAGTACAGCTTCTCGGCCTCATCAAAGCGGCCGGCATTATGCTCCCGCAGGGCGTGGACCAGCATGGTGTCAACGCTGCCGCCTCCCGGGTTAATCGGTTCTCCCACGGTTTTGTCAAAAGGGGAGGTTCCGTTTTCTGGAAGGGAGTAATCGTCTCCGGTTTTACTGATGATATCCATCTGGAAACTGTCCCGGCGCCGGGCCAGCTCTTCCTGCAGCCCCCTCTGGTAATCCCTGATCTCCTGAAAAATGATGTCCGAAAGGGTGAGGTTGGCACTCAGGGCCGATAATTTTCGTTTCAAAGGCTCACCGAAGGGGGTAAAATCGGCTTTGTACATGATCTCGTGCTCTACCTGGGCCCAGGCTTCCTGCAGGATGGTACGTACCTGAATTTCACAGCTGACATCCTCCGGAACAGAGTAACGCCTGCGGATTTTATCCGGTACCGCCATCTGAAGATGGATGGAGTTATAACCGAACTGGAAGGGGGTGAGCATTTCTCCTTTGTTGTCCACCTCGAAGATGGTAAATTCACTCCGGAGAAGGGCCACGGTCCGTTCCAGGTCCTCCAGGAAGGGACAGACGATTCTTATTCCCATCACATCGGTAAGGATTATTTCTCCGCGGGGAGGGGCCGGATTGGCCCGAAGCTTTTTCAGGACCTTGTCGTAGAGGCTCGAAAATTTCTTGATTCTACAGTAGATGGTGGGGGAGAGGTTATGGTTGGCCAGGGTTTTTTCCAGCAGGCGCTGCGTCGCGTGGAGGGGCTCCTCCATCCCTTCGGAGAAATCATGGTACCGGGCGGCAAGCTGGGCTGAGTCCCCCAGGGGCAGGGATATTCTAAACATTCAGTTCCATCCTTAGGGCCCATTATAACACGAAAAAGAAGGGTTGGCAGGGCCCCGGTGGAGAGCGGCGGGGGAACTTGACCTTTTCTCCGCTCTCCTCCGGGATATCCGGCTAGAGACCCAGAACCTCCTTAAGTTTGAAGGCGCAGTCCAAATCGCCCCGGAATTTCAACTTGCCCTGAAGGTAGGCGGTCTGGAGTTTTCTTTTCCCCAGGAGCAGGGCCGCCCAGAGACCGGAACTGACGGAGATGGTCAGGTTTTCATCTCCCCGGAGAGGCCCCTTTTCCATGCGGGCGGTCTTTCCGTCGCTGATGAAAAGATATTCCGTCACCCCGGTGCGGTCTTTCAGCTCCAGTCCGATTTGCACCCGCCATCCCCGCAGCTTTTCCCGGTCGGAACGTTCGGCCAGGGCCAGGGTGAGTTCTTCCGACCGGCCTGCCAGGGATTCGTACCGGTCTCCGCCCTGGCTTTCCCGAAGGAGGCGGCTCTTGAAATCATGGATCTCTTTTTTATTTTTGCTTCGGTGCCATCGGGAAAGAAGGAGCTTCCGGGGATGGAGGATCTCGTCCAGGAAGACGCTGCGCTGAAGATCTGAGGAACGCTGCACCGCCAGGTTGAAGGCCAGGATCTCCCGGGCCTGAGGGCCTGAAAGGCCGGGTTCCTCCCGGCCCAGGATAGACCCGATGAAGTTCTTCATGGCGCCGGTAAACCCTTCCTGCCAGTCCGAGGGGGTTGTTTCATCGTGGGTCCACCGGGTTCCATCGTACCAGCTTAGTACGGGACCCTCCACCAGATGTCCGGTACACCGGTTGATGCGGATGATCCCCCGGGACCCGGTGATATCGATCCACTCGTCGTTGGCATAGTAGTCCGAGGGCATGGTGAGACCGTTGGCGTAGGAGAAGGTGCAGGTACCATACCTGCCGGGCGTATCATGCTTCCACATCACCACCGCCGGGGCATCGATCATCCCCTGGGTGTTATCGATCCAGGCGGAGACTTCCCGGAAAGATCCCATGAGGAACCAGACGGTGGACCAGAGGTGGTGTCCGTGGTCGAAGGTCTCCATCCCCCGGCTTTCCACAAACTCCTTCATCCGCCAGGCCCAGGCGGAATCGGGGATCTCCCAGCCCCCGGAACCGGCACCGATCAGGTTGATCCTGATATTCTGGGGCTCCCCGATGATTCCTTCCTTGATCAGTTCTGCGGCCTTGCGGATGGGGGGATAGAATATGTAGTTTTCCGACACCTTGAAGATCCGGCCGCTCTTTTCGGCGGCGGCGATCATCCGGTCGGCGCTTTTCAGATCCACCGTGACCGGTTTTTGCACCGCCACGTGCTTGCCCGCCTCCAGGGCCTGGATGACCATCTTTTCGTGAAGATCATGGGGGGTCAGGATGTCCACGGCGTCCACGTCGGGGTCGTTCAGGATCTCCCGATAGTCGGTACAGCTTTTATCCGCCCCCCACCGGGCGGCCCGGGACGCGGCCAGGGTTCCGTCCCTGTCACATACGGCGTAGATCCGGGCCTCCGGACAATGACGGTATCCTTCCCCATGGAGGTCAGAAATCCGGCCGGCGCCGATGATTCCTATTCGTATCTTTTTCATGGCCTCCCCCTATAATCCTATTCTGTGTTTTTCCGGTTGAACCCGGGCACACCAGTTTCCCACATTCCAGCTGCCGAAGGCTCCCAGGCCTCCCAGAGGATCCTCCCCATAATAGACGGGAATGTGGACCAGCGATAAGCCTTCCCAGGCGTAGGCCCGGGGGAGGAGTTCGATCAGGGATTCGGCGGTTCCCCCGCAGGTAAAGCCCTTGACCCCGTTGAAGGAACGGGCCAGATCGGAATAATCCACCGCCACAGCGTCATCGGTGCGGTAGTCCCTTCGGTACTGGGCTTCCTGCAGAGAGGATATGGCTCCCATGCGCCGGTTATCGAAGAGCAGGATCATGGCCCTGAGGCCGTGTTCCACCGCATCGCTGAGAATCTGGGGATTCATAAGAAAACTGCCGTCTCCGGTAAAGGCCACGGGATAGCCGGGTGATTCCACCATGGCGGAAGCCAGCAGGGCAGAGACGGCAAAACCCATATAGGAGGCGCCCGTGTCGGTGAAGGTCCGCCGGGGTTCTTCGTCGGCCACAATCTGGAATCCGTTGGCCTGGACATCGCCGGCGTCGAAAAACTTGACCGCCCCCACTTTGTCGGTAAAATCCACGGCGATTTTCAACGCCGCCGGCTGGCTCAGCAGGGAACGGTGGAATTTGGCGTCTTCCAGGGGGGGCGCTTCAAATCTGAGGGCCTTGAAGGCTTCCCAGTCTTTTCGTTTTGCCGCGCACTCCTCCTGCCAGGACCGGCACCGGGAGAGGCGGTCCGCCGCCGATTCGTCATCCCCCAGGGCCGCCACGAGCCTTTTCAGCACCTCCTCGGCATCCCCCGGCAGGGCCAGGGTCCGGTTGTACTGGGCCAGATCTTCGGGATCGGTGTTGATATTGATGATCCGTCGGGCCTTTTTGAAGGCGGTACCCGAACTGTCCCACTGGCAGACCCCACGGGCTCCCACCAGAATCAGCAGATCCGCCTCTTCCATGGCGTAGTTGCCGCAGACAGACCCCTTGGAACCTCCCACGGTCATGTTCCTCGGGTCCGAGGCGGGCAAGAGGCCCGGAACATTGGGGCCGTGCACATAGACGGCGCCGGTCAGATCCAAAAGGTTTTTCAGGGTCGCCGGACTCACATCCCGGGCGCCTCCGCCGGTTTTCACCAGAATCCGGGAAGATTCGCGGATGAGCCCTGCGGCCTGGGTGAACGGGGTTTCTCCGGCCCCGATCAGAGCGGGCACCCCGGTTCGTTCGGGAAACTCCAGGAGGTTCATTCCCGGTGTCACCACCGGTTGAATATTCATGGGAAGGAGGAGAAAGAAGGGTTTCTCTCCCTGTTTCCGGTGGACCGCCGCGCTTCCCCGCTTCAGGGCGGTGAAGACCGCCTGGGGGGTGTGGAGGGTGTAGGAGGGGCCCATGGTGGAGGTAAGTTTTAAAAACAGTTCCTGTTCCCGCCGGGGAATCTGCTGCATGTTGGGCCCTTCGCTGTGGGTGGTTTCATCGCCGAAGAGGTAGTAAACCCCCAGACCGTTGGAGAGGGGAACCAGGGAAGCCGCCAGGGCCTGGAGGGCTCCGGGACCGATGGAGGTGAAAACCGCCGGAGTCATACCGTACTGCCAGCGCAGGGCGGCGGCGGCGTGGGAGGCTTCGATTTCACTGTGGACCTGATAGGTTTTCAGGGCCCCCGCTTCTTCGTAGATCCTCATCACCTCCCCCAGGTCGGTGGAGCCGTGGCCGAAGACGCCGATGAAAGTGGTGACTCCCTGGTTGAGAAGCCCCAGGATCACCGCTTCACCGGTGGACAGATCCTGAAACTGTTCCAGGGCGTCTGCCTTTACCGCCGCCTCCAGGGTTTTGTACCGGGCCATGGCCCGGGCCCGTTTTATTCTCTCCTGTTCCATGGTCACCCCTCCCCGTAGAATGGAGCCAGCGCATCGGCGAGTTTCCTGTCCTTCAGGGTCGGCAGGTCCAGGAGTTCCTCTATCCCCGGGTAATTCAGGGCGTGACGCACCATTTTTTCCGGCAGGTCGCCGATGATTTGGGAGAGGGCAGGGTGGGACGCCCGGGAAATATCTTTCAGCAAATTCCGGGATTCCGCCTGAGACTCTTTCCGGTGAGCGGGGTATCCGCAGCCCGATTCGACGCTGAAGAGGCGGTCGAAGATGAACGACAGGTTCACGTCCCCCGCCCATCCGAACCCCTGGTTCACCGCCAGGGAGATGGCGTTTCCTCCATTGATCTGGGTAAAGAGCCAGGCATCCAGGGGGGAGAGGATGTGGCCGCAGAAAACTCCCGGGTACTGCATCACCGAGATCAGGTAGCCCAGGCCGGTACCGCAGCTCCCCACGGCGAAGTCCGCCCGGCCGCTTTCCAGAAGCAGGGCGGTGAGAAATCCGGTGTGGATGTAGGTCAGTTCAGGATCGGTGCCTCCGGCCTTCATTCCGGCGTTGATGATTTCGTGGCTCCGGCCCGACAGGGCGGTGATGATGGCCTGATTTTTATCCCCTCCGCTGGTTTCATTCAATACGGCAATACGCATTATTTTATCTCCTTTTTCGTTTTCAGAATGGTCCTGACCTTTTGGGCGATGTTTTCGGTGTTCATTCCCAGCAGGGAAAAAATCGCCTCGTCATCGCCGGACTCCATGAAGATGTCGGGGAACCCGATGCGGGTCTGGCGGCAGGGGTAATGTTCGGTAAGCACCTCCGCCACCGCTCCGCCCAGGCCGCCGATGATGCTGTGATTTTCCACGGTGACGATGTGGCCGCATTCCCGGGCTGCCTTGATGATGATCTGATTGTCCAGGGGTTTGAGGGTTCCCAGGTGGATGACCCGGGCTTTAATTCCTTCCTTCGCCAGAATTTCCGCCGCCGCCAGAGTTTTAGGAGTCATCATCCCCGTGGAAACAAGGGCGATGTCCTGGCCGGCGTGAAGTTCCAGTCCTTGTCCGAAAATCATCCTGTGATTTTCCGGCAGAATCACCGGCACGGGGCAGCGGACGGTACGCAGGTAAACCGGTCCGGGAGTTTCCAGGGCCAGCATTACCGCCGCTCTGGTTTCCACCGGATCGGCGGGAACCAGGATCTGCATGTGAGGCATGGCGCGCATGACGGCGATATCCTCCACGGAAGAGTGGGTGGCCCCGGCCTTCCCCGTGGGAAGCCCGCCGTAGGCTCCGTTGAGTTTTACGTTAGCCTTCGGGTACGCCACGGAAACCCTGATCTGGTCGGCCGCCCGTTTTGCCAGAAAAACGGCGAAGGTGGAGACGAAAGGGGTCGCCCCGGAGGCGGCCATTCCCGCCGCCATCCCCACCATGTTGGCCTCGGCGATACCTGACTGGTAAAACCTCTCCGGAAAGGCGTCTTTGAAGTATTGAGTCTGGGTGGAGGCGCACACATCGGCGTCGAACACCACCAGGTCTTTATAGATATTTCCCGCCTCTGCCAGGGCTTTGCCGAAGGCCACCCGGGGGGCTATTAAGTCACCTCTATTCATGTTTTTCTTCCTCCTCTTCCGGGTCTTTCAACTCTTTCATGGCGGCGGCAAACTCGGCATCATCGGGGGCTTTGCCGTGCCATCGGTAGTCTCCTTCCATGAAGGAAACCCCCTTGCCTTTCACCGTATGGGCCAGGATCATCACAGGGCCGTCGCCTGCTGCTTCACAGGCCCCTTCCAGGGTCTCCACCAGTTCCTTCATGTCATGACCGTCACACTCCCGCACAGTCCAGCCGAAGGCCCGCCATTTGTCTCCCAGGGAATCGAGGGAGAGGGTCTGATCCACCGAGGCGGCCAGCTGCACCTTGTTGTAGTCGGTGATGGCGATGAGGTTTTTCACCTTCCGGGCTCCCGCATAGAGGGCCGCCTCCCAGACCTGTCCTTCCTGGGATTCTCCGTCCCCCATGAGGACGAAGACACGGTAGGGAAGGTTCCGGCGCTGTCCTTCCAGGCGCATCCCGATGCCCAGGGAAAGCCCCTGGCCCAGGGAACCGGTGGAGATGTCCACCCCTGGAGTCTTGTGCATGTCCGGATGGCCCTGGAGGATGCTTCCCAGCTCATCGAAGGTTTTCAGCTCCTTCCTGTCAAAGAAACCCCGGTGAGCCAGGGTGGTGTAGAACCCCGGGGTGGCGTGGCCCTTGGAGAGGATGAAACGGTCTCTGCCGGGGTTCCGGGGTTCCCGGGGGTCGATGTTCATGATATGGAAATACAGGGCGGTCAGGATATCCGCCTCCGAAAGGCTGCCGCCGGTATGACCGCATCCGGCGTGATGGGTGGTTTCCAGGATGAGTCTGCGGATCTCCCTGGCCTTCTCCTTCAGTTCCTGAATGGATAGTGTGCGCATTAAGAACTCCTATTGCAATATGTACATTGAGCATTATGAATCATTGCGGCGTATTATGCAACAGTGTTTTATCCTGCATCGATGGAAAAAACGGAAATTGATTCTTCTTTCTTTCTGGTATAAACTCCTTTCTCTATGAAAAATAACCAATCAATAACAACGCTGCGGCGCTTGCTGATCATCGCCGTTCCCATGGTGGTCTCCCAGGCTTCCGATACGATCATGATGTTCGTGGACCGGCTCTTCCTTTCCCGGCTGGGGGAGGAGTATCTGGCCGCTTCCATGAGCGGCGGGCTTACCCAGTTCATGGTGAGCTCTTTTTTTATCGGAACCATAGGATACGTGACCGCCGTGGTGGCCCAGTACTACGGGGCGGGAAGGAAAGAGAAATGCGCCGAAGCCACCTTTCAGGCGGCGGTGCTCTCAGCCCTCAGTTACCCCATCCTTTTGTTTATCTCTCCCCTGGCCCGGCCTTTTTTCTCCCTTCTGGGACAGTCGGCCCTGCAGGTGGATCTGGCTTATACCTATTTTCATGCCCTGATTTTCGGGGTGATCTTCCTGATTCTCCGACACGCCCTGGCGGGGTTTTTCATCGGCATCGGCCGGACCACGGTGGTGATGATCGCCAATGCCGCAGGGATGCTGGTGAACATCCCCCTGAACTACCTTCTCATTTACGGGAAACTGGGGTTTCCCGCCCTGGGCCTTCAGGGAGCCGCCATCGGCACGATCCTTGGGAATGTGACCATTTTTATCCTTCTTTTGGGATTCTACCTGCGGGGAAAAAACCGGGCGGAGTTTCAGACTCACAAGGCGCTGGTGTTTCGCCCCGCCATCCTGAAAACTCTCCTGCGTTTCGGTGTTCCTGCGGGGATCGAAATGTTTCTCAACGTGGCGGCCTTCAATCTCTTCGTCCAGACCATGCACTCCTATGGAACCAGGGTGGCGGCGGCGGTGACCATCGCCTTCAACTGGGATCTGGTGGCTTTTCTTCCGATGCTGGGGATGGGCCATGCGGTCACCGCCCTGGTGGGGCAGAATGTCGGAGCCGGAGATCTCGATGAAGCCCGGAAGACCGCCTTCACAGGGTTGAAATCGGCCTGGGTTTATTCTTCCAGCATGGTGGTGATATTTGTCTTCGCCGCCCCGGCCTTGACGGCGCTTTTCATTCCCGGTCTGGGTCCGGAGGGCTCTGAAGTGAGCCGCATGGCGGTGGTGATGCTGCGGCTTGCCTCTATCTATATCCTCGCTGACTCGGCTCAGATTGTCTTTGTGGGTGCCCTCAGGGGGGCCGGGGACACCCGATGGGTCATGGCTGCTTCGGTAATCATCCACTGGGTCTTTGCGGGGGCGGTGATTTACCTTATCAAGGTGGTCAAAATCAGTCCCGTGGCCGCCTGGGGCTTCTTTATCGGTTTCATCGTCCTGTTAGGGTGTACCATGTTTTTCCGGTTCCAGGGCGGACAATGGAAAAAAATTAAAATGATTGAGAAGGAAGCAGGCTGTGATGAGTATCATTATCTTGCCGGGGCGTGTCCCGAGGTGATGGCGGAAGAGCCCCTGGAATAAAACACCCCGGGGAATGAGGATTGTTTCACTTCCGGGATTCCTCTATAATCCTTCCATGGCAAAAGAAGAAAACTACACCATTCAGTCGGTGGACCGGGCCCTGGTTCTCCTCAAGGCTATCTCGTCCCGGCCTTCGGAGGGCCAGACCCTCAATGAACTGACCTCGGTTCTGGATATCGACCGAAGTTCGATCTTTCGTCTTCTTTCCACCCTGGCCCGGCACGATCTGGTACGGCAGGAGGAGGGGGGGAAGCGGTATGTCCTTGGCTACGGGATATATTCCCTGGCGGGGGCCCTTAGGGTCCAGGAAAAACTCACCGACCTGGCCCGGCCCTTCCTCCGAGAGCTGGTGGAAAGGGTGGAGGAGAACGCCCATCTGGCGGTGAGGTCCCGGGCCATGTGCGTTTTCATAGACCGGGAGCAGGGAACTAAAACCCTGACCGCCAACACCGACATTGGAGACTCCGAAGAACTTTACTGTACCGCCGTGGGGAAGAGCCTCATCTGCCGGCTGTCCCGGGAAGAGCTGTCGGAGCTATTGGCAGAGGAAAAATTTCAGAAGTTTACCGAAAATACCCTTACCAGTATCGATGCCCTCTACGGGGAACTTCAGCAGGTTAAGGCCCGGGGCTACGCGGTGGATAACGAAGAGTACGAGTACAATGTGATCTGTCTGGCCGGACCGGTTTACAACTACGAGAACCGCATCGAAGCGGCCCTGGGGATGTCGGGTCCTAAAATCAGGATGGACGGCCGGATCGAGGAGGTGGGGGCGGTAGTAAGGGATGTCTCCCTGCGGCTCAGCCGGCTGTTGGGGTATCAGGGGACTTAATTGCTGTTATGTCAACTCGAGAGAAAAGAACCTCCCGCAGCGGGGAGGTTCTTTTCGTAAAAAAGGTTTAGATGATTCTTTTTCGAAAATAGCTGGTAACAAATTCTGCTATGATAACAATACCGATGATGGATAGAATAATGGTTCCCACGGTGCGCCACTTAAACGAGTCGATGGCTACCTGAAGGATAAACCCAATGCCGCCGGCGCCCACTAATCCTAAAACAGTAGATTCTCTGATGTTTACATCCCAGCGGAGAATGCTGACTGCCAGAAAAGTGGGAAACACCTGGGGAATAACCCCGTAGACGAGAATGTGGGCTTTTGACGCCCCGGCAGCCTGTAAGGCCTCCACCGGTTTCCAGTCGATTTCCTCGATGGCTTCCCCCACCAGTTTTGCCATGAAACCAATGGAGCGGAATCCGATGGCCAGAATCCCTGCGAAAGGACCAGGGCCGAATATGGCGACGAAGAAGAGCGCCCAGACCAGGGTATCCACCGACCGGCTGGCCACAATGATGAACCGTCCCAGCCATAGGGTGGCTTTATTGGGGGTCACATTTTGGGCGCCTAAATAGGCAATGGGCATGGCCAGAACAATGGCCAGAAAAGTACCCAGGGTCGCGATATGTATAGTTTCCACCATGGCTTCCAGCACCGAGGGAACGGCGTTCAGATTCGGGGGAAACATCCTCCCCATCAGGTCCGATATCTGCACAGGGGCGTCCCAGACCCACTCCCAGACAATATCCATGGTAGAAAGAGACCATGCCACCACCAGGGCCACCAGTAAATAGGCCAGGGTCCTGACTATTTTGCCCTTCAGGGTGTAACGGTGCCATTGGTAGTTCAATTCCGTAGAGACACTCATTTGGTGAACCTCCGCAGGTACCCGCTGATTCCTTCTGCTACCAGGATGATGGCGATCATAACCAGAAGGATAGCTGAGGCGGTCCCGTAATCGTATCGGCCGAAGGCATTCAAGAGGGTGCTGCCGATTCCGCCGGCCCCGACGATTCCGATGATGGCCGACGCCCTGAGGTTGATATCCACCTGATAGAGGGCCAGACCGATAAAACGGGGCAGGATTTGGGGGAACACCGCATAGACCAGGGTCTTGAAGTATCCCGCTCCCAGGGACTGGATGGCTTCAAGCTGACCCTTGTTGATCTCCTCGATGGCTTCGGCCAGAAGTTTCCCGACGAACCCGATGGAATAAATTATCAGGGTTAAGGTCCCGGCCAGAACGCCGAACCCCACGGCTTTGACAAACAGTATCCCCAGGATGACCGGATGCAGGCTTCGGGCAATGATGACCAGGGCCCGGCCGAGATAGTATACCGGTTTTATCGCCAGGTTCCGTGAAGCCATGATGGCCAGGGGAAAACTGAACGCCACACCAATGAGGGTCGCTATAACGGTAATTTTTATACTTTCCAGAAATCCTGAGGCGATAAGCCAGCCCCGGGCCTGAAAATCAGGGGGAATGGCGCTTGAAAAAATTCTCATGGCCCGGGGAATTCCCTGGATGATTCTTTCAGGGTTAACACTGATAGCCCGGGTGGCCATGTATAGATAGGCAATAACAGCCCCCACCAGAACATAGCGGATCCAGGGGTTGGCTATAAAGTGGTTCCGTTTCCAGAGGAAATGAGCCTGCTCCGATTTGCTTTCACTCATAGCATTTCCTCTTCGATGACCTTCTTGAATTTTTCCTTTTCTTCTTTGGTTTTTACCTTGGGCTTACTGCCCACTCCCTCTTCATAAGACTCATCGCCGGCGTAAATGGCCTCCAGATCTTCGGGGGTCAGCGTGTCAGGGGTGCCGTCGAACAGGATTTTACCGCCATGAAGGCCAATGATCCTTTGGGAATATCTCTTAGCCTGCTGAACATTGTGGAGGTTTATCAGTACCGGTAACCCCAGTTCATCGGTGAGGGTGGCGATCAATTCCATAATCTGTTCCGATGTTTTCGGATCCAGCGAAGCGGTGGGTTCGTCCGCCAGGAGAAGGGAAGGATCCTGCATCAGGGCGCGGATAACCCCCACCCGCTGACGTTCCCCCCCGGAAAGCTGATCGCAGCGTTTGTTGACATATTGGCTCAGTTTAACCCTTTTGAGAAGCTCATAACCTCTGTCCACATCTTCCTGGGGAAATTTTCTCAAGGTTCCTGCCAGGAATCCCACATATCCCAATCGTCCCGACAGGACATTCTCCATCACCGTCAGCCTGTCAATCAAGTTATATCCCTGAAAAATCATGCCCACTTTTCGGCGGGCGTGTTTGAGGTCTTTCCTGTTTAATTTCAACATGTCCACCCCGTCCAGTTCAATGCTGCCTGAATCCGCTTCAATCAGTCGATTGATGCATCGAAGGAGGGTGCTCTTTCCGGCTCCCGAGGAACCAATGATGGCAGTCATTTTCCGGTCATCGGTTACCAGATTGAGACTTTTTAATACGGGCTCACCTTTACCGTAACTCTTTACCAGATTATCTATCTTTAGCATGTCTTCTCCCAGCATGAAAAACTCATTAGTGGTACCACAATAAAAATCCCGGGACCCTGGTCCCGGGAAAAATCAGTATTAATTTCTAAAGCTCTTCCAGGGTGTACTTCACCTGGTTGTACTCCTGGATGGTTCTGATCACCTTCCAGTTCTCAAGGTAGGTAATGGGGATAAACCCATCTTGCTTAAATTCGTCTCCCAAAGGGGTTCCGGCAAAAGGAAAAGTCAGGAAAGCTTCCCTGATTTTTGCCACCAGATCGGGATGGAGGTTGTGGGCGTGACCAAAAGAAGTGGTGGGAAACCGGTCGGTCTCATAGATGATTTTCACTTCGTCTTTATTGAACAGATCCCGGGCGGCCATGCGGTCAATGACCTCCGAAGCGATGGGGGCGGCATCGTAATCTCCCGCCACGACACCGAGCATGGAGTTTTCGTGACTTCCGGAAAAATTTAACTCATAGTCTTCCCCGGGGATTACCCCTTCGGTTGAAAACAGAGCCAGGGGCGCCTGGTGTCCCGAATTGGATGTGGGGGTGACATGGGCAATTCTCTTTCCCTTCATGTCCTGGATGGTGTTGATGCCGCTGTCTTTTCGGGTGTAAACCTGAAGGGTATAGCCGAACTGACCGTCCTTGCCGCCCATGATGGCAAAGGGGACGTATCCAGCCAGGTTGACCGCATAGGCTGTCGGGCCGGTGGAGATCCCGGCGATGTGAAGGCGGCCGCTCCGCATGGCTTCAATCTGGGCGGGGTAGGACTGAACAGAGAAAAACTGAACTTTCTTGCCTGTTACTTTCGCCAGGTGGTCCAGGAACGGTTGCCACATGTCCTGGTAAATGGCGGGGTCCTCCACGGGGGTGTAGGCGAAAATCAGCGTGGAAGGGTCGACCCATTTAGACTTGTCCTTGGGCAGGTCCGCCACCAGGTCAAAATCTTCATCACAGTAAGCTGTGTCGAGCAGCCCCCGATTGGCGCATTCGTCTGCCGGCACTTCCTTGGCTCCGCCGGAAAAAACCAGGGCAGGAAACAGCAAAAGAAGAATAATGCCGAATAAAAGTGTCCTCTTCATCAAAAACCTCCTTAAAATTTCGTTTCCCAGGGAAACGGGCAGGAAATTATAACATGACAACGAATTTTTGATGAAAAATCTTTTTGACAAATAACGAAACGCTCTTGTATAATGCGCAAATGAATACACAACAACAGACTCTTTCACGCGGGACAAAACTGGGTTTTGGCATCTGTGATGTGGGGGGAAACCTCTTTTTCACGGTGGTGGCTTTTCAGATGGCGGTCTATCTGACCGATACAGTGGGGCTGGCGGCGGGGCTCATGGGGGTGGCCATGCTTCTGGGCCGGATCGTCGATGCGGTGACCGACCCGCTGATGGGGTATATCTCGGACCGTACCCGGAGCCGGTGGGGCAAGCGCCGTCCCTATCTTCTCTTCGGATCTTTTCCCCTTTTCTTCTTTATGATCCTCATGTTCCAGGTTCCCTCGTTTGATACCCAGCGGGCCCTTTTCCTTTACGTGACTGTGGTTTTCTGCCTACTGTCGGTGGCATATACGGTGGTGAACATTCCCTACGGCGCCCTGACACCGGAACTGACCCGGGATTTTCATGAACGCACCAGCCTGAACGGCTACCGGATGAGTTTCGCCGTGGTGGGGACCCTGATCGGCGCCGGGGCGGCCTGGCCCATCATCACCGCCTTTCCTGACGAGACCCGGGGTTACGCCGCCATGGGAACCATTTTCGGCGCCGTCATGCTGGTTACCGCCCTGATCACCTTTTTTTCCGTGAAGGAGCCGGCCCGGGAGCCGGAAGCATCCGGTGTTCCCCAGGGCCGGAATATTCTGCTTGAATACAAGGCGGCTTTTCTCAACAAACCCTTCCTGCTGATCCTTTTCCCCTGGGCTCTTTTTATTACCGGGGTCACCATAATCAGCAGCATGCTGAGGTATCTTTTTGAGTATGTCCTTCTTGATCCCGCCGGGGTGACCCTGGCCCTGCTGGTTCTTCTGGTGAGCGCCCTGGGGATGATTCCCGTCTGGGTGGCCCTTTCCCGGAAAATCGGAAAAAAGCAGAGTTACAGGGCGGGGATGGGAATTTTAAGTCTCTACGCTCTCTTCCTGGCTTTCTTCGCCGATAAAGTGCCTCTTCCGGTGCTTTACCTGATGACCCTCCTGGGCGGGGCGGGGCTCTCCACCCAGTACGTGATTCCCTATGCCCTGATCCCCGATGTGGTGGAGTGGGATTACGTGAAGACGGGACAGCGCAGGGAAGGCATTTATTACGGCCTCTGGACATTCATCAGCAAACTGGGCCAGGGGCTTTCGGGCCTGATTATTGGAACCATCCTGGCCACCAGCGGGTATGTTCCCAACCTGACCCAGGGAGCCGAAGCCATTCTGGGAATCCGGCTGCTCACCGGGCCGGTGCCGGTACTCTTTTTTATCGCCGGCATCATCATTCTTGGATTCTACCCCATCACCGAGAAGGTCTACAACGGGATGATCTCCGGAGAAGCCAAAGGTTCCGGGGTGTCGGAGGCTGCGGTCCGCTGATCCTGCGGATCCGGTCCGCCTTCAGGTGATAAAGAGCATCACCGCTCCGATTACCGCCAGGAGAGTCCCCGCCACCGCGCCGGCGGGGATCTTTTTATGAAAGACAAACCGCTCCACCGGCAGCAGCAGTACCGGGCTCATCTGCATCAGGGTGGTGGCAATGCCCACCGGCGCCAGCTTCAGGGCGTAGAGGGTCAGGATGATCCCGAGCACGGGCCCTATCAG
>Ga0334882_1003238_pt1 | contig 15179 bp, 11 predicted proteins | sample GraSluR1_MG_5_FD_207226 | JGI IMG/M metagenome (GOLD analysis project Ga0334882, IMG submission 207226) | Sludge microbial communities from methane-producing bioreactor in Wageningen University, Netherlands - Granular Sludge_15_04-R1 | ecosystem: Engineered > Bioreactor > Anaerobic >... | reverse complement strand
AGCGGTACCCATATGTGAATCGGCGGTATCTATGTATGTATTTTCGGAATCAGTGCAACGGTATCATTATAGTAAATTGCCGGTATCATGTTGCGTACTGCTGGTACGCTCAGTGTGAAATATTCATTTAGCCATTGGTTTTACCTCCAATATCTTAAATATATCCTTATGAATGTCTATATGTATTTATAGATATTATATATGTTGTTATAGAATAATACAATATGTTATAGAATATCTATAGTAATAGTTATATAATATATTTGAAACTATAGTATGGAGGGTTTATTTTGTCCTTTTCATATAATCCATTGTGGAAAATGTTAGTTGACAAAGGAATGACAAAAGAAGCGTTAAGAATAGCCTTGAAGTTATCTCCTAATACCATAGCTAAAATGGGTAAGGGGGAATACGTATCAATGGAAGTAATTCATAGAATTTGTTCATATTTCAACTGCCAACCGGGAGATTTGCTGGAATACAAACCTGACAAAGAGAAAAGCAGTTCATAATAATTTGACCTGTAGAAGCTATTCTACAGGTCATTATTAAGTCTATGAAATTATATATTATCAACATACATCACCAAATATTCTCTACCCATCCGGTGCTGATAATCCATAGTTCTCCTTTATATTTCCGAGCTAGGGTCTATGAGTCCGGCTGGGTGAACCAGGTACAAATAGCCGGGGCGTTTGATTATTTTGCTCTGTTCCATATGCTTATTTTTCCATTTTTGAATCCACATAAATAGTTAACCAGCCAATATAGTTGGATATTCTGTTGTGGTAATTGCATTTATCCTTTACCCCTAAACCCTAATTTTCCATTCTAAATAATCCTTTTCTACTTCATAACTAACACCAGTTTCCAGTGCTGCAAAGTGTTTTCGGCCGCACTCTATCTTATAATTTTCGAACAAGCGGAGCTGGCCGGCATCAGTGCTGCCTTTTGTTTCAATAACAAAATAGAGTTTTTCTGTGCCATCTTTATCAATGAGCACTGCCCAATCCGGGTTATAGTTGCCTATTGGGGTTTCTATAAGGAATTTGGGAGGCAACTTGGTATATATTTTTACATCGTCATCACGTTCCAGCATACGGGCGAATTCCTTTTCTATTTCTGAATCCAGGATTAGGTAATCATAAACTGACTTAGTTGCTTCAACGGCATTTGCTTCTAAGTAACCCTTTAGTTCGTTCATTTCAAATAATTCCTGCCGGAAAAACTCCAGGTTGCCGATTCGTTCGTATTTTATACCGTCAGCAATCATCAGTTTCATGTTCTGCTTGATGATATCAGAGGTGACTTCCATGAACTTTTGTGGATTGTTTTTAAAATCCTCCAGCCGGCCAGATTCAATTAGTATATTAACAATGGTTTTCCTGGTAAGTCTGGTTTCATCCTGCAGATAGCGCAGGATATCAGGCAGGGAGTGTTTGATATCGATTTGATCAAGGATTTTAACGCCTACTAATTCACTGGATACACCCGACTGCTTAATATCAATTTTGGCGCTCTCTTGAATCAGGCGTACTCTTGGTATGGCGGCCATTTTTTTGATAGCAGTTACACAATTATCAACCAATTTTTCAATATCCATAGCAATGGAATAGGTTGTGCGATATTTGATGCGATCCCAGAGGGCTTCAAATTCTGGCCCCAGGTAGACTCTTTTGTTTATTTTTGCCACTACCTCATCACTATGATTGCGAATAGGCAGTTTATTCAGGGACTTCTGTATAACCTGTTTAATTTCTTTTTCAACGTGTTTAAACTCCGGTGGTACCTGTAGGGTATCATCTGCAATTTTTTGTTTTAATTCCGGCTTGATCTTGCCGTTCTTATGAATAAGTTCCTCGGCAAAGAGAAAATCCCAAAGCTTTTCAGAGGCCTCAAATCCAAGGTTCTCCACCTGGCCATCTTGATCAACAAAGTCAATGGTTGCAAAAGCATGCTTTTCGATGATACCGAATTTAATGCCGGTTTCAGTTTCTATTTCGGTTTGCAGATTCTCGGCAAATTCAGCAAATGATTCATTGGCCATAACCGACAGGGTATTTATCTGCGGGTCAAAAATCCTGTCACCCTCCTGGTTGACACAGAGGCGCAGCCCACGGCCAATTTTCTGGCGGCGGGTTAGGGTTTCCCGCGACACGATCAAGGTGCAAATTTGAAAGACATTAGGATTGTCCCAGCCTTCTTTCAGGGCAGAGTGGGAAAACACGAAGCGCAGCGGAGTTTGGAAACTTAGGAGCATTTCTTTTTCTTTCATGATCAGGTTATAGGTATTATGATCGGCTTCAGTATCTCCGCGCGTGTCTTTGATGCGGCCTTTTTTGTCAGCTGAAAAATAGCCGTCATGGACCATAGCCGGATCATCATTAAGCATATAGTTATGATCCTTAAAAAGGGTTCGGTACATGGGCAGCTTTATCAGCTTGGCATACTCTTCCTCAAACATTATGGCGTATTTGCCTTTTTGAGGGTTTCCATCACTGTCATATTGGCGGTAGTTATCCACCCGGTCAATAAAAAAGAGGGAGAGGACTTTTATCCCTTTGGGGGCCAAGCGCAATTCCCGGTCCAGGTGATGTTTAATAGTAGCACTGATCTGGCCGCGTTTGATATCATCCTCATCAATATTGCCCATTTCCTTGCCTAATGCCAAAGAGGTTCCATTGATGAATTCCACTGATTCATTACCGGGGTAACAATCTATGTTGTTAATAATATATCCCGAATAGATTTCCCGTTCGCCGGATATATCATAGAGATCCTGGCCTAGTTTAATGGTCTTTTGTTTTCTCTGCACAACCCCGGAACGGTTCTTGATATCCAGTTCCAAAACCGCCTGATAAACGCGGGCTTTTTTTACAGATATCAGGCGAATATAGGGACGGTTATAATCTCCGGCCTCTTTTATACTATCCACTATTATCTCTTTAACCAGTCTCTTCTGATAAGCGTCTACTGGCCCCAGGCGGTACATCAAGTTATAGGTTTCCACATGAGTGGCGGAGTAGCGCAAAGTACAAAGGGGGTTTAACGAAGCAATAGCTTCCTTGGCCTTATCGGTTCTATCCACACTCTGAGGCTCATCTATGATTACAATCGGGTTGGTTTGCTGGATAAACTCAATAGGCCGGCGGCCATTCATGCGGTCATGTTCGCGATGAATCACATTGGCCTTATCCGGTTTATTGGGATCAACAAAACTCTTGCGGAAGGCATCTATGTTTATAACCATTACTTGAATATCGGAACTAGTGGCAAACGTTCTTAACTGGCCCAGTTTGGATGAGTCATAGATAAAAAAGTCACAGTTAGTACCATCATAGAGGCTTTTGAAATGCTCCTCCATGATTTCAAGGGACTTATTAACTCCTTCACGAATTGCTACTGAAGGTACCACGATAATAAACTTGGTAAAGCCATAAAGCTTGTTCAGTTCGTAAACGGTACGGATATAGACATAGGTTTTACCAGTACCGGTCTCCATCTCTACGGTAAAATTGCGTCCCTGTATATGATTGCTCCGGGGCAAGCCATTGCGCAGCTGGATCTGGTTGATGTTTTCCAGCAATTCATCATCTAGTAAATCGAGCTTATTAGCATAACCCAGCTCGGTCTGGTAGCTTAATTCACCCTGAACCCCACTGCCGCCCATACTGGCCGCAACCGAGAAATTAGCCTGTTTTACAGCCTGGCCCTGAAATATATGAGTGATAGAGGTAATTGCATCCAGCTGGAATTGCTGGTCAGATACAAATTTAAGTTTCATTTCTCATCACCTCACTATATTGCCCGGAAGTCTTCAATGCCGAATTTCTTCAGCAGCTGCACAGCATTGGTTTTAACATTGTCATCATCAAATCCCGAATCACGAAAAACCACCCGGGCAATTTCCTGGCCGGCCTGTTTCATCGCTCCAATAGCCTCGATTACATCAAGGGTTAAGCCGTCTTCCAGGCAAACGATCAGGTAGCCTAAACCAACGGAATAGGCTTTTTTGCCGCTTATTTCGATTTCATCCACGGGCATGGTAAGGTCAATGCCATATTTAAGCATTATTTCAAATAGCATGTCCTTAGGGGTGCGGTCTTCTTTGATTGAATCAACAAATCCTTTAAGAGTATTTTCAAGTTCTTCGACCTCGGGGTCCCAGGCTTTGAGATTTGAGGTGTCCAGTTTGAATACGCGGAAGCCAATGTCTAGATTTTCGATTTCTTCTTTGTCCTTATTTTCTTCTTTTATTTTCTCACCGGCGCGGCGGATTCGTTCTTTGCCAATTTCACATATATTTTGGTAACCAGCTTTGGCGGCGTCTGTATCCTCTCCACAGGTTTCTGGAAGTTGAACCATAATAAAATGACATTGAGCAGCGTCTTCGCTATTAAGCTGCATAACAGCATGAGCAGTCGTAGAAGACCCAGAGAAGAAATCGAGGATTATTCCGCCATCGGATGATATTTTTATACATTGTTTTATTAGTTCAACTGGTTTGGGAAAATCAAAGATATTGCCTTTAAGTAAATCTCGTACTTCTATTGTAGCTTTTTTATTTCCTTCAATTTTGGTCCAAAGATTTGATGGTTGTTTTAATCTACCATCGAGATAAAACTTTTGGTATGGTTTCCACTTTTCCTTACCGTTGTCTACCGCTTTCTTCCACTCAATTAATCCTTCTTCTACTAATTGGTGATATCGGCTTTCTGAACATCTCCAACGACTTTTATACCCGCTTGGTCCTACTGGATATACATCTTTTCCATCTGGATTTTTTATTGCGAAATACATACTTGGTCTATCTTCTAATCTATCTTCGCCACCAGTTTTTCTTAATGGCCGAGTTAAATATCTTCCCTTTTTATCAATTTCATTATATATTTTTTCATCTTCCTGACTAAAAGGAAGTCCACTAAATATACCCAAATTTGATTTACTATACACTAAGATATAATCCAACTCATTTACTAAACGGTCAGTACCTTGACCAGTAGGAGTACCCGTAGCTCTTGTAATTTGCCCTTTAAAATTTTCCTCTCCAAAAATTTCATTACAAATCTTTTTCAGATTGTCGGCCTCATTATCATTAATACTAATAAAAATTATCCCATCCTCTCGCAACAAATTTTTTGCTAATCTGAGACGCGGGTACATCATATTAAGCCAATCGCTATGATATCTTCCCGACGTAGACGGGTTAGCCATCAAGCTTTGTTCTGTCATTTCTTTATAGTGTTTTATATTATCTTTGAAATCATCTTTATATATAAAATCTCCACCCGTATTATAAGGCGGATCTATATATATCATCTTCACCTTCCGATGATAAGACTTCTGCAAAATCCTCAAAACCTCCAGGTTATCTCCCTCTATGTAAAGGTTTTGTGTAGTATCCCAGTCCTTGCTTGTTTCCTTATCAGGTCGCAACGTTCCCGTAGACTGTTGTTGGGCCAGGCGAATGCAGTCACTCTTTCCCGGCCAGGTGAATTCATAACGTTCCTTGCCGGTTTCCACTTCATCCCCCAGCAAGAGCCGGAGCCTATCAAAGTCAATCTTTCCCTCGGTAATTGCTTCCGGGAATAGTTTTTTTAGTTCATCAATGTTTTGCTGAACCAGGTCCATAGTCTTACCATCAAGTATTTCCATATACTAACACACCTCTCTTAGTTGAGTTATTAAAGCTTCCAGTTGTTGCTGGACTTGCTGTATTTGCACATGTTGCTCCATTTGACGGGCAAAGGATTTCTCGCGTTTCATTGTAGCTTGGAGATTCTTCATGATTTTTTCCAATTCTTCTATCTGATCCAGCATTTCCTGAACTTCACGGACGTTTACCTCGGGTGAAGGGTATATATCAATCAGTTTTATCAGCTCAGTAAGATAGACACGATTATCCAGGGCCAGATATAGCCGGAAGAGATTATCAAACGGCAGTGTATCCAGGGCCAGGCTATTCAAAAAGGTTTTCTGAACCGGCAGGGGAAAAAGCAGATCTATCCAAGGGGAATATTTTGTATCCTCCATCACCACCGCGGATGAATCATTCTTATTAAGCCTTTTTAAAGCAGTGCTAAAGCGGATCTCATTTCTATGAACCAGAACAATAAGCAACGGGTAAGGTATAGATGCATGGACAATACTCGCTACCTTTTCCTCTTTGCCTCGATTTTTTAATTCCACCATCATTAAGGCCACATCGCTTATGTTAAAATCTTCATTTACAAATGGTGCAACCCTGATTGAGTCGCTATTGAGCATGGCCAGAAGCTGCACGGATTGAATTTCATCTACAAATGTTTTGGTTTCTGCTTTGTTTAGTTCGGCGTTTTTGTAAAACAGGGTTTTTGGAATACGTTTATTAACCCGCGCTTTTCCAGGGATCTTAAATATTTCAATAATCCTGTCCTGCATTTTCTCACCTTACAATCAAAATACTTATTAATTCAAAGTCTTCCAGGCCGTTTAGCTGTTCTCGAAGAATCCGGGTTCCACCTAAAGAAAATAGTGATTCCAAACCTTTTTCTTCTCTTATGCCAATAATACTATTTACCGCATTTTCCAGCAGGCCCGAATACTTGCCCATATTAGCTCCATCACTGGTTTCCCGGTTGAATTCCGCACATAGTTCTTCGTAAACTGTTTCTTCTCCGGCACAAAGACCTTTATATATGTCGAGTATCTTTTTAGGCTGAGTATGGGCATATTGTACCTGCCCATCTCCGGCCATGTAAACCAGATAGTAGGGGTGCAGGGAGTTGGCCTGGCGTTCCTTGTCGCTGCCTGCTGATTGCTTCAGGCAAAATAACACTCCGGGAACTGCTTCCCCCTGCAGTTTGGATTTTATAGGAACCAGAGCATGAAGGCCGGTAGGAGCTTTTTCAAGTTTTTTGGGATTGGCTTTCATATAACTAATCAAGTCCATCCGAAAATCGTCCAGGGTCAAATCGGTAATGGATATACCACCAGATAAATCTTCCATGTCCAGAATCTGATTTTGCAACTGTTCAAGCTGTTTGCGCCGGTATTCCAGATCATTCATCAGGTCTTTTTCGCTGAACTTTATCAGGTTTTCTTCACCGGTTGCAGATATATCCAACAACACCATGCGATTAGAAACCCGGGCCTCCAGGTTTATATATTCATCAAGTTCCACATTGGGCCAGAAGTTTACCAGCTGAACTTTCTCATTTTTGGAGCCCAAGCGGTCAATACGGCCAAAGCGCTGGATAATACGCACTGGATTCCAGTGAATATCATAGTTTACCAGGTAGTCACAATCCTGCAGATTCTGGCCTTCGGAAATGCAGTCAGTAGCTATCAGAATATCTATTTCATCCACCAAGCCAGGCATTATTTCGGCACGTGATTTTGAGATGGGAGAAAAGTTAGTAAGAATAGAGTTATATTCTCGCTTTATTCCCTTGAAATTGGTCTTTCCGGTGTCAGTACCGGTTACCAGGGCAGAAAACAATCCGCATTTTTGGTATGCAAAATCAGCAATATTATCATAGATATAGCGGGCGGTATCGGCAAAAGCTGTAAAAACCAAAACTTTCTTATTGCCTGCATTTATCGGGTGCTTTTGTTTATCGGCAATTAGTTTGAGTAATGTCTTTAATTTGGCATCGCGGTTAGCATCAACACGTTTGGCTATATCGAAAAGATATTGCAGTTTCTCTTTATCTTCCTTTAATTCCTGCTGCAGCCGTATAAGGTCTAAGTCATTTAATAGTACCTTAATCTTATTTCCTAAAAGCAGATCTTCATACTGGGGATCATCCACGTCTATCTCAGTAATTTCGGCATCTTTATAATATTCATCCTGGGTGCTATTAATCATTTCCAGGGTCATATTCACATTGTTTAAAAGCCGCTCCACTGATAATGAAAAAGAATTAACCGAACTCTCCAAACGTTTAAATAGATTCATACGGATCAGGCCCGTTAGACTTAACTCGCGGTCAGTTTGGCGGAATACTGAGCCCTGAAGTTCTATATCATATAAGCGGCTGTATGCCCGGGTTCGTTCAGGTCGAACATAACTCAAAGGCTTATAAAGGGAAAGATGAAGTTTGCGGATGGTTGTATTAACCGCCTTCAGTTCTGGAAATTCGCCCTGGAGATCAATATCTGCCTTTATGCTTATCGGGTTTAAGCGTTTAGGGAAATCGTCTATATCATCAGTTTTATAATACTTTTGAATATGCTGGCGGCTGCGGGCTATAGTTAAAGTATTCAATAAGGTGAAATAATCAAAATTAAGTGCATCCAAAAGGCCTTCAGTATTTCGCCGGTGATCAGGCAGTTCGGTCCAGCGTTTAAAACGCTTTTGGGCTTCCTTCAGTGTTATTTCAATACTTTTTATTCCGGTACGTGCATGTAAAGCCCGGTCATTGCCTTCAGTAATAAATGCAATCTGATTTTTCAGGTCATTCATACGGTTATTAACTGGTGTAGCTGATAACATCAAAACCTTGGTTTTTACTCCGTTCTTAATAATATGCTGCATTAGCTTCTGGTAGCGGGTAAGGCGGCCTTTGACGGGAGGGTTGTTCCTGAAATTATGTGATTCATCGATTACCACCAGGTCATAATTACCCCAGTTCAGGGTTTCTAGGTTGATATCTCCTGATTTGCCACTTTCCCGGCTAAGGTCAGAATGGTTTAACAGGTCATAATTGAAACGATCCTGGCTTAAAATATTACGCAGGTCATTGTTGGTATAAACACTCCAGTTTTCTCGAAGCTTCTTTGGGGCTAGAACCAGCACCCGATCATTTTTCAGCTCATAATATTTTATTACTGCTAAAGCTTCAAAGGTTTTACCAAGTCCAACGCTATCAGCTAAAATACAACCGCTATGATGTTCCAGCTTATTTATTGCTCCAATAACGCCGTCCTTTTGAAAATTGTAAAGCATGTTCCAGATACGAGTCTCAGCAAATCCAGTCCGCTGGCTGATGATATCATCTTCATCCATTTCTTCGACAAAGGATTTAAAGATATTATATATGGTCACAAAGTATAAAAACTCCGGAGTATTCTCAACGAACAGATTTGAAATAGTCTCTAATACCTGGGCTTTAACATCTTCAACCATATCAGGATGGTTCCAGATTTCATCAAACCAGCTTAATAGTTCTTTTATATTATCAGGTTCATTAGTTGCAATATTTAATTCCATATTGGAATGGCCTTTTAATCCCAGGCCGCTTACTGTAAAGTTGGAACTGCCTACAATAGCAGAATCATTGCCTTTGGGATTTTGCATAATGTAGGCCTTCCCATGCAGGAAGTCCGGTTTTACCAGGGATTTTATTTCAACCTTTTTCTTAATCCAGTCAGCACATTCCAATGCAATGCTTCGCTGGTTCAAGCTGTTTTTAAGCTTAATCTCAATACCTCTTCCAGCTACAGCATTTTCCCGCTGAGTTTTCTCAATAATAAACTGCAGGTTTTCTTTGAGGTTTTCATCTCTGACAAAGGTTGGCTCACCAAAAAGAAAGCGCAGCTGCTCAATCTTATTAAGTTGTGCTTTTAATTCGTTGTATGCATAAATGGTAAAATATGCTGATACAATTGATAGCCGGGCGTTTTTGTCAATGTTCTCTACCAGGTAGTCACCAACATTGCCGCGCCGGCGGTTGTCTAAAATCTGTTTAATTGGAAACACCTCAAATCATGATAGTGTCTAACAAAAAAATATATTATTTTCCTAATGATCGTACTATTCCCAAAAGATCCCTTTAGTCAAATATTCCATATAATTTCCGTAAAATCCTCTTCATTCTGCGCATTAGTTCTTTGCGTAATTAGTTCATCCTCAGGTTCCATTCGAAAAGAAACTGAGGACATTATGCCAAACCCTAGGTATAGCCTTATCCTCCCCTTTAGCACCACGCAGTCCACATGGCTGGGTTCTTATGAACAGATACCAACTGTTTCTTTATCTGGATCTTTACAATCTTTATACTATTTATTGAGTTCTATTAAATGCTCTAACACTCAATCCGAAAGTCAAAGTTAATCTTTTATTTTCCCACCCCAAATAGTTTGTTTAACCTACTATAACGGTGCAGCCGAAAGGCTATATAAGCTTAAAATAAACGACGCGCGCCTACATCAGCTGGTAGATCAGGTGATCCCACTACCTAAAAACTGGCGCCGGCATAAGAGAGTATATGAACTACGGGAAGAATTACTCAGCCGCTATCATTCTGCTCCAGACCTTGAATGTTATAGGGGTACTGGTTGGGGCTTTATTAATGCAGTCAGCGACCTGGTTACCCACAGTCAACCCAAACGTATAACCCCCACCTTCAAAGAGAATCGCTTTGCCAAGGTAACAGGAGGAAGTCCTGAATTGGATCGAGCTTATAAATTACTCTTGGGAGGTGCAGCCTAAATTATAGATTGCTACCTCCCAAGTCAAAGGGCTACTAATTGCGCGAAGAAGGACTCCTCCATAAAGATTATGGTTATTCTGTTTTGGGGTAGCACTGATCCAGTCTGCAGATATATTTACGAAGCCCATCGGTATTCGTGCTGTTCTTTCGGACAGGGCCAATTTAGTATAGTAGATTGACCATAATGCCTCTGGTTAGCTGCAAAGTATATTATACAGGGGGATGTACTTCTTTTTGTGTAAAAAAGTGGTTAATGATATGTCTTTTTTAACTAGCTCTTACTTGGAATGCGGATCGACCTCCATCATCAAGTTGATATTCCAACAACATACACCCAACCCTGCTAAAGATAATCTTCTAGTTTCTTTGTGGATTTGGATGGTTTTGACCAATCTGTCAATGCATCTTTTTCAATCAACTCTTGCGGGTAAGGATCTGTAAAATACTTGGCTAGTAATTCATCCGATGTCCAGTCATCTCTGGTTAAAGGTTTTTCAGTATTTGCATTTGTCAATTGTTCTAACTTTACTATTCTCTGCTTTAAAGACATGCTTGCCGCCTCCCATGATTCTGTAGTGATTGCTCTAGCTTCTGTATGCGCTGAGCAAGGTCCTCAAGTTCAACCGATTTTAATGCCATCTCAAGTGTCGTCTTTGCAGCTGTAACCCTGCTAGATGGTGTTGCATCCTGGTCAGCCATTACCTTCCGCAGGGTAGTAACTGCCTCTGTGCTGGCCTGCTGAAGCTGTGCTATAGCTTGGCTTACTGCAGCCCTACGTGCCTCCTGGTAAGCTTCTTTGAATACCGGGTCCTGGAGCCACCTCCAGCCCGTATTTTCTCCAATACCGGCCTTTTTGGCTGCTTCTCTTATATTAGGTTCAGTCAATAGGTATGCAATAAAAATTTCTCGTTTGCGAGATGCTTTCTCTCCATGTCCTTTTATTGAAGCCATTTTTTATGCCTCCCTTAATTGAGAATAGCCGAGGTTTCTATCTTTTGACATGATTCAAGAGTTACAGGTAATACCAGATGGTAGACTTTAGTCTAAACTCTCCTCTCTACTACGACTCCTATGTCACTCCATAAATCAATATCATCTTCATCATGTGCGCCAGCTATTTCATTTGGCGGTGTAGGCGTACTTCCTTTGGCGCTTACAGAATCGGGCTTTCCAGCAAGAGCGCCAAGTCCGCCAACACCAGAATGTGACGGACTTGAATCGCTTGATAGCTGCGGCCAATACCATGCAGTACCTACTTTTATCGCCTTAAAGCCCAAATTTTCTTTAGCTCGTTCTACAGTCCTCCAACTTATGCCAGCAGCTTTTGCTTCTTCCTTGATTTCTTTACATTTTACTGGCCCTTCCATTAAGATATCTTCAAGAAATTCTTTTGCTTCATCTAGAGATCTATTATTACAATACTGTTCATTTTTTGTTAGTGGGGCTAACACTTCTTCAGCGGTACAATTGCTCCGCCCAATCCATGAGAAACCACTTATATCACTTATCTCAAATCCCTGATTAATACCGATTTCGCTGCAACTGCTTTTTGTATGAACCATAACCTTAGTATTGTTGTTCGGATCTATGCCTACCAATAATGCTGACCTAGCTGCTGCTATAAAGTCTATGCTCCCTAGCCCTCTATATAAAGCCTTAGTGCTTCCACCCTTGCTCAAATGCCTGATAGCCAGGATAGCACAATTATATTCTTCAGCTGCTCGCCCCAAATTACTTAGCAATGGACGGGTTTCATTAGCGCGGTGCATGTCAATACCACTCATGTATGCCTGTAAAGGATCAATTACCACTAAAACCGGTTTAACTTGATAAAGTGCTTCCCGTAATACATTGATATCATGCAGCGTAAATGCCTGTTCTTCCTCACCTTCTGTGGATTTCCATCCAGTAAGGCAATGGATTTTACTTCTGTCTGCACCCATTTTTTCTAGTCGAGGAGCCAATGTATCAGCAAGACCATCCTCAGCCGTCATAAAAAGAATATTTCCTTCTTCTATTGCCTCTCCTAGCCTGCCATCTTGCCCAGGCAATGGATGTCCTTTACTAATGGCAGTACATATACTTAAAGCTAAAAACGTTTTGCCAAGTCCAGGGTCTCCCTCAAGAAGTGTTAACTTGCCTAAAGGGATATAGGGTTTCCATAAAAAGCTAACCTCTTCTGGTTCAATATCTGAAAGTTTTATTATGGTTGGTCTAACCATGGGTATATTTACTTCTTTTTCAATACCCAATGATTTTAATTCACCATCGGATAGACTGAGTGATTCTAACGCATCAATCAAGCTTTCCATGGTAATTCCCACCCCCTGACGATTAAAGCAATTTCAAGCTTATCGGAATCTGTGCCATTTAGAAAGCTATTTAAATAGTAATCCACTTGATCTTTGACACTTAATGCCCATGTTACGGAAGTCCTGTCCAGGCAATGGTCAGTGTATATATGCTTTTCAAACATCCATGCCCATTTCTCTATTTGAATGAGCTTGTTATATGTTTGGTCTATTAACTTCTTTAATTTTTGTTCTTTTTCTTGCCTTATTTTCCGCTGCTGTTTTGCCTGTAATAATCTAGTCATTGCTTCCGGCGATGTATCGATTGCAATTCCTGCCCTGGCCGCTAGTAGGTTGCGGGCAGGAATGAAGTCCACCTGGTTAATTTTCATATGAAATGTGAACACATCACCCCCAGAATGGCATCCAAAGCAGTAATATAGTTGTTTTACTGGATCAACGCAAAAAGATGGAGTTTTCTCTTTATGAAATGGGCAAAGTCCCCAGTAACGATTACCTTTTTGTTTAAGTTCAACCACCTCACCTATCAATTTAACAATGTCAATACGGGTCCTTATATACAAATTTATGGTATCATTCAATAATATCACCTGTTTCTGGCTCAGCGATGCTGAGCGTTTTATTTGCGCTATACATCTTCTTCCGTTCCCAAAAGCTTTTCAAGAGCAGCCACAGGGACAATCAACCTTCGTTCGCCAACTCTAACTGCCTGAATAACTCCTGACTTTATAAGCTTATATCCTAAGCTTCTTGATACACCTATTTTCCTGAATGCCTCCTCCGGGGTTATCCCCAACACTTTGTCATTGTTTATCATAGATTATCCTCCTTACCTTGTTATTCTGCTTGCAAGCCTTTTTGGTACCTAATATAATTTAAACACAAGCATTACCATTAACATAAAACTTAACGATAATGGTACGCTATAAATATGCCGTAAAATAGCCGATAGAATTGGTCTATTTTTGTCTTAAGTTGGAGGAACGAAAATGGGAAAAATGTTTGAAAACACTTCCAAAAAATATTGTTTACTGCCCTATACACTAAACCTAAGAAAAGCTAAAAAGAAAGAAGACGAGGAATTAGCTAACCCATACGCGATTTTGCGTGATCTTGTTGAAAGAAGCGAACTTAAGTTGGAACCTGAAGAAAAGGGCGTTATCCAGGAGTTGCGCAATATGCAAATCGGAAAATCAACTATAAAGATAAATGAACACTACACAATTTTTCTATGTAAAGAAAACGAAACATTTAGATTTGTGGATGCTCTATTTTTAACTAGTAATTTACTGCTAAGTTTCAAAGATATACTAGACTCAGATCGTCCATCCTTAGTAAATAGGGAATATACGAATATTGTTGAGAATTCATTACATACTTTCTACAAATCCATTGAAATAATAGAATCTCAATATAATGTACCCCAGTTATCAGATCCAACTATCACGGTAAAACTGATAAATGAGGTAACAGCGGTTAAAAATGCAATTGAGCTTTGGCTAGATCCATATAAGGAAAATGTTGATATTTTAAATGATTCTCTTCCCGAATTCCTAATTACCGATCATTTCGCGGCAGCAATGTCACAAGTTGAACAACGACCTTTTTTTGTTGGTAAATATGTTAATTATAGATATTATGCAGATGATATATTGCCCTTAATTTGGTGCGAGATAAAGATTTGTCTTGATAATGGTATTAACACACGTATTTGCCCTTATTGCGGTGCAGTATACATATGCCCTAAAAGAACTCCTTATAAACATCATTGTGGCTTCAAAGAATGTAAGAACAAATATGTTCAGGAAAGCAATAAAGCAAGATACGGAGAACATTGGGAATCTGAAAGGAAAGCCAATAGAAAAAGTGGCAAAAAATAAATTTAACAGTCCAAATACCATTAATTAAAAAAACTAATCCTATTGCTTTATTGCCTATATAATCGGCATTGAATGACTTGATATTACTGCCATTTTTACTGCCGTTTAATCTAAAACACTAATACATATGCAAAAACATTTAAAAGCTATTTCAAGCTATAGGATTAGGTTAAGGGTATAACTTACCAATATGCAAAAACACCATAAAAACCTATCTAAGCGACTTAGGATCTGGCGGGTAACACCGTGGGGGTTCGAGTCCCTTCATCCGCACCATAGAAAAATAGAGGGTTTCAGCCCTCTTTTGTTTTTCTGGTTTACTGCGACTTGTTTTTATAAAGACTGATCTATTGAAAAGTTGGGAATTCTATTTTATCTTATTCATTTACCTTATGGCCTGGTTAGTCAAGTAATTATCCCATACCGAAGGTTGTATTATAAATAATTGAGTATTCCGGAGCAGGTTACACCACCTGTCCGGTGATTGGAAACCGCCATTCCGTTTAAGTGGGAACCACTGTACCGGAGGCGGAAACCGTTTTAAAAGCCTCCTCCGATATAATGTATCAATG
>Ga0334882_1003229_pt1 | contig 15217 bp, 11 predicted proteins | sample GraSluR1_MG_5_FD_207226 | JGI IMG/M metagenome (GOLD analysis project Ga0334882, IMG submission 207226) | Sludge microbial communities from methane-producing bioreactor in Wageningen University, Netherlands - Granular Sludge_15_04-R1 | ecosystem: Engineered > Bioreactor > Anaerobic >... | reverse complement strand
TAGGCCCGGGATAAATATCCATTATATCCCCCGCACCGCCCCCGTGCAACCCCCCAAACCGCGCGCAGACACCGTTCTATGCCGGCTGAACCGCGACAATCCGCCCTCTTCAAACTGTGCCGGCCCAGGCGCCGCTAAGGCGTTTGAGGAAAATGGATATCGATCGGCTCCCTTGCTAATTCAACGAGAAACCCGCTGATCCGCTCCATCACAAGCTCCAGATACTTCCGTCCCCGTTCCGCCGTCGCCTCCGACGGATCGCCGCACGCCGCATGATCGTTCAATTTCGCAAAATCCCGGCTCGTGCTCACGTACCCCTTCCGCAGAGCCTCGAACCGATACGGCCGAGCCGCACCGTCCCCCGCCGCGCCCGGCTCGATCAGCTCCGGATACAGCGCCATCGCCACCGACGTCTCGAACTGCCCCGCATGGTCATCCGCCTTAGTGAAAATCTCCCCATACTTGTCCCGCCCCGCCAACCACCAGTTGCACAGAAAGACGTGCACGTCCATATCGCACTGTATCTGCCGGATCAGCGGCTTGAATTCGTTGCCACCGTGCCCGTTCAGAATCAGCACCTTGCGAATCCCGTGATGCCGCAGCGACGTAATAATCTCCCGCACCATCGCATCCAGCGTCGCCTGCGATACGTGAATCGCCAATGGAAACCCCAACTGGTTGCAGTCCACCCCATAAGGCAGCGTCGGCAGACAGATCACCGATTCGCAGGCAGCCCACGCACGCTCGCAGCACGCACGTGCGACATACGTCGTATGAAGCCAGTCCTGCCCCTCCGGCAGGTGCCTGTTATGAGCCTCAACCGCCCCCACCGGAAGCACCGCCGCCTCATACCTCCGCTTGCTCACACGGTGCAGATTCGTCGTCGCCAGGTCCCACTCGTTGATCCGCCGCGCGTCCTCGCCCATCGTCGTCCTCTCGCAAAATGCCGTTCCGAAATTTGACGCGCTTATATCCCAAACACCCCGCAATCGCAAGCATTAACTAATCGCGCAAAAAGCAGGGACCGCCCCGCCGGAACGATCCCTGCATTGAACCACGCTGATTACGATCAAAACCGCCAGAAGTAATGCCACCCATACTCCAGCTCAACCGTCTCGCCCGGCGCCAGCGTCAGCCGCCAGTCGATCCGCCCTACCGGGTTCATATGGTGCCACCAGTAAGGCCACCCGTACCAGCTCCACCAGACCGGCTGTTCCGCATCGTTCGAACCCCAGCCGCCCTCATGCCAGCTCACCTGATTCACCTCGCCTTCCCCGCTTGCCCCCGTAACCGTCCCGAGAACAAAACGCCGCACCTCAACCTCAACCGCCTCGTCCTTGTGGCTCGCCAGCGTGATCTTCCCCTGCAAACTGCACTTGGCGAAATCATTGCCGCTCCACCGGACGGCGTTAGGCACACGCTCCGTCTCCGTATCCGTCTTCTTCGCCAGAATATCAACCGCCGTCGTCAGCTCAAGGTTGCCCGTCGCCCCCATCGGCGTATACCTCGTCATCCCCTGTGCAACCAGCCGACCCTGCCGGAAGATCAGCGCAGGCGCAGTCGTCAACGGGTACGTCGACTCGTTCTTGAAGCGAATCACGTGCATCGCCTTGGGCGCCCGCATCAGCCGCGCAAGCTGTGACTGCTGCTCGCTGTTAAAATTGCGGCTGGCCTCCGGTGGAGGACTAAACGGCATCTCCACTACGTACACGTTCCGATACCCAAGCGCAAATTCAACCACCGGAAGCACCATCCGCTCGCCCTTCTTCAGCGTCAAATGCTCCACCGTGAACACGTAAAGGTCCTCGTTCTTTACCCCCGCCGTCACCTCCGGCCCCAGATCAATCGCGCCGCCCGCACCCTCCGGCGTATTCATCGGAGGGACGTAGCTTGCCGTATTGAACATTATCATCTGAGATCTGATCGCGTTGTCAAAACCGTGAGCATTGCGGGCGTTCTGCTGAAAATGATTCGACAACTGGGCGATCGTCTGCTCCAAGGAGATCGGATCGACCGTCTCCTTGAACGCAAATGTAGGCACGCCGATCACAAGGTGCGCCGTCACGTCCTCCAGATCGCTCAGCTCATTAACCAGAGTCGCCTGCATCTTCACTGCCGCATTACCCGCCCCGTCGATATCCACATGATAACTCGGTATCCACCGAATCCCCCGCTGCAGGTAAAGCATCCCCATCCGCGCAGTCCCCGGCCGTGTCCCGTTCTTCGCGTCCACCTTTATCGTCATCACGTTCCGCTGTTCACTCTGTTTCACCTTCTCCTCCGGTGTCTCCAGAAACGTGATCCTCTCGACCTGCGCAATCGGAACAACCTTCAGCCCCTCCGCCGTCTTGAGCATCACAACCTCCCCGCAAACCGGCAGCGGACTGTGCTGCCCATCAGCCGACGTCCGCTCTACCTCCTCGCTCGTGCGCACCGGAATCCGTTCGATCCACGCATCATAAAACTGCGACTGGTTCTGTTCCTTGATCCGGACCTTCCTGCCCACGTTCGCCTCGATAAGCTCCATAATCGTCAGCGCCGTCCGCTCAATCGCCACAACCTTCTTCGATGCCGTCACCGACTGAATCGTAACTCCCTCCTCCGCCGAATACGTCCAGAACGTCCCGATCACCGGCCGAGGAAGATGGTCCAGCACCACCCTGCCGTACCCATCGATCGCCATCACACCCTCATGCCGTATGAACGCATGACCGTCCTTGAACACCGTAATCTCCTTCACCGGCATCCTCGCCAGAAACTCACCCGGCATCGCCGGCGAACCATCCGCCGAAACGCCCGAGCCAAACCCCAGCACCAAAATAAACGCCGAAACCAGCATGACACGATACATAAGCCTTTCCTTTCCAGATGAATGAATTCGTTAGTTATTCCACCACACAAATTCTACGCATCACCCCCGCCAAGCCAAAGTAAAAACGATGTAAAATGTCTATGAGACTTTTTACACGACATTTACGGTTATACCCCGCCAAATCCTGGCGCGGACATTGTTTTATCCCTGGTTCAAGAACGCGAGAATCAGCGAAGTCCTGAACGTCCTGCTCCTCCACGGATGTCACCTGCATTGGCCCGGACTCGACGTGGACCTCGACCTCGACTCACTCCAGAACCCCCACAAATATCCGCTCGTTTATACTCCGCGCTGACCATTGCCTTGAAGTGCAAGCTTGATCACGGCTTTTTACGCCAAATTTACAATCCGCCCGACCCGCAATTCGATATAATGTAAGTAAGCCAACAACTGTTTTGACAAGGGTTTGCGCGTGGACGATAAAAAATCGATTCTAATTGTCGAGGATGAGCCAAAAATCCGCACCGGCCTCGTGGACTTCCTGGAGTTCCACAATTTCCAGCCCAGCGCCGCCGAAGACGGCCTCCAGGCCGACCGACTCGTCTCCAGTCGCCGCTTCGACCTCATACTCCTCGACCTCATGCTGCCCGTCGTCAGCGGCGAAGACCTATGCCGCAAATGGCGCCGGCAAGGCCTCACAACCCCCATCATAATGCTCACCGCCAAAGGTCAGGAAAAGGAAAAGGTCGCCGGCCTCGACCTCGGCGCCGACGACTACATCACCAAACCCTTCTCCCTCGAAGAACTACTCGCCCGCATCCGCGCCGTAATGCGACGCACCGACCCCGCCAGATGCGTCAGCCGACAGTTCGCGCTCGGATCGCTCACCGTCGATCTGGCCGCACTGAAAGTCGCCTCCGACGGACAAACGCGCGCGATCAGCCCCCGCCAGGGAAAGATCCTCCAGCTCTTCGCCGCCAACCCGAGCCGAGTCATCAGCCGCGAAGAACTCTACAGAAACGTCTGGGGCGAGTCTATGGAAGAGATCGAAACCCGAACCGTCGACATGCACATCGCTAAGCTGCGCGGCATCATCGAATCCGACCCCGCGCAACCCGCCATCATCAAAACCATCCGCGGCGCAGGATACATCCACGAACCCGACCCGCAAACCGGCACGTCACAGTAACGAGGAACCCCGCGTGTACAAACGTCTCACAATAGTCTCGCTGATCATCCTCGCAGGCCTCTGCGGCCTCTGCACACTCGGCTGGTACTCGATCGGCCTCCACGCCGAAAGCCTCCGCGCACGCCGCGCAAACGAATTCATTGCCGTCGCCGAACAGATCCGCCTCGACGTAAAACGCAAACTCGATGAGTTCATCGCCGCCGAACAGAACCGCCCCTACACCGATTACCAGTACTTCTACATACCCTTCGCAGCAAACGACGCCTCCGCCCTCGTCCGATCCCCCCTCGCCGAAAACCTGGACCACGGCCTCGCCTACGGCTACTTCCAGATCGACGCCGACGGCGCGATTGTCTCGCCCTACAATCTCGCCCGCCAGGTCCCCGACGATCCTCAGGCAGCCCGCCACCTCGCCAACATCCAAAACAACCTCCTCAAAACCCTCTCCGGCGCCGGCCCAACCATCCAGCCCGAAAAAGTCGAAGAAATTGCATTTAATCAGCAAATCGCAAGGGCACAGACCGCCTCCGAACTCGCCCGAGCCTCCAACCAAACCTCCCTCAAAGCCGACACCCTCGAAGAAGAGTCAAAGGCCGCCGCCTCAAAAGCCAGAGCCGCACCTGAATTGCGCCGAGGCCAGTACCCCATCGAAAGCCTCGAAACCCAGGCTTCCCAGGTCCTCACCCAGAGCCGCGACAACGTCACCCTCAACATCTACGAAAATGTCTACGACAGCTACCGCCAGCAGCAGCGGAGCCCCCTGTCCGCCCCCCGACACCAGCAGCAATACGACTACGCCGCCGCCACAGCAGAATCCCCCGCACAAGCCCGCCCGAGCACTCAGACCCCGCCTCGTCTCGACAACCGGCAAACGCAAGCAGCCGCACAGCCCCCAACCGGCCAGGCACCGCCCCAGCCTCCCACAATCCAGATCCGCATCGAGCCATTCCGACCCATAGTCGTCCCCGACCCCGATCAAGACACCCTCATCGGAGGCCAGGTCTTCCTCCTCCGCCACGTCCAGATCGAACAGCGGCACTTCATCCAGGGCTTCCTGCTAAACGAAACCGAACTCGTCAATCAGGTCGCCGAATCCGCCGCCCGCCACGTCCTCCGCCGCGACATGCACTTCGACATCAGCCCCGCCGAATCCCCCGCCGCCTTACACACCGCAATCCTCGACTTCGGCTTCGCCGACCTCGCCCTCAATCTCTTCGAGCTCAATCCCCGCCTCATCGCCGACCAGATAAGCAGCCTAAGAAGAAGCTTCTTCGCCGTAGTCGCATTCGTATTCCTCGCCGTCACCCTCGCACAAATCAGCCTCTGGCGAACCGCCCGCGCCCACATCCGACTCGCAAAAAAGAAAGACGACTTCATCTCCGCCGTCAGCCACGAACTCCGCACCCCCCTCACAACCATCCGCATGCACACCGAGATGCTCGAAAAAGGCTGGATAAAAAACGAAGCCAAACGCACTGAATACTACGCCGCAATGCGGCAGGAAACCGAACGCCTCACCCGCCTCATCGAAAACGTCCTCGATTTCTCCCGCATCCAGCGACGCCGAAAAAAATACCACTTCAAACTCGGCGACGTCAACGCCTCCATCGCCGAAGTCCTCGACATGATGACCCCCTGCGCCGCCCGCCAGGGCTTCACCATCCAGCGAGACCTCGCCCCAGTCCCCCCATTCGCCTTCGACGCCGACGCCGTCATGCAGATCGTAATCAACCTCCTCGACAACGCCCTCAAGTACGCCCGCCCCGCCGACGAAAAGACCATCTCAGTCCGCACCCGCTCCCAAAACGGCTACGCACTCATCGAAGTCGAAGACCGCGGCCCAGGCATCCCGCGCCTCCAGCGAAAGAAAATCTTCGAAGAATTCTACCGCTGCCAGGACGAATCAAAAAGAGAAACCACCGGCACCGGCCTCGGCCTGGCGCTCGTAAAACGCTTCGCACAGGCCCACAACGGCTTCGTCGAAGTCCTGAACGCCCGCCCAACAGGCGCAATCTTCCGAGTAGCCCTCACCCAAAAATAAGGTGTCAGACACCACCGCCCCCTACTTCATCCGCCCCCGCACAGGATCATGCCGACCCGAAAACCCCCGCCCCCGAACAAGCGATCCCCGGCCTAAACGGCCTCTCTTTTTGCATCCTCCGATTCGGAATTCAGTTTTTTTTTGAGCGTCTCGTCGCTCGACTCTTCAGCCGCCCGCCCCTCATCCTCAACCGCCGGCAATTCCCGAATCGGAAACTTCAGCGAAAGCGTCATTCCATCCTCCCCATCGACACTCGCCGCATTCACCGCATCCGCCCCGTCACCACGTGAATCGTCCTCCGCCAACCCAATCTCACCCGAATCATCCGCCCCAGCCTCGACCCGTTGCTCACCGCCGCCCTCATCACCAAAGTCCAGCTTAAACTCGTCATCATCGTCCGACCCGTCAAGCTCCTGCGCCAGCTCCTCCTCCAAACGAGCCACCGCATCCCCGTCCGCCTTCAAAGCCGCATCGATCCCCTCCTCATCCGCATCGACCTCGACCCCCGCCTCCACCGCAATCACCCGCTCCTCAACCTCTTCCGCTGCCTCCTCGACCGCATCATCCGTCACCGCCGAGTCCGCCGTCCCTGCCTCGTCCTCCTCGTCATCCTCGATCACAACCAGCGGATCCTCCTCGACCACCCGCACCTCCGCTTCAGCCTCAACCGCCGCCGCCGCCGAATCATCGTCAACCGCGATCAACCCCTCCAGCGCCTCATCCTGCCCAAAAAGCGGACCCTCAACCTGCTCGCTGTCCGCCACGTCGCAAACCTCCTGCGTCCTCGCCCTGTCCCGCGACTGCCAGTTCTCCAAATCCTCCATCAGCGTCTTCTCAAACGCCGTAACGTTAACCTCCATCACCCGAACAAACTCGTCATTGTCGCAGTTCATCGCCGTCTCCGACAGCGTCGCCATCGCCTGACAGAACCGACCCTGAACGTCGTTCAGCAGCGAAAGCTTGTCTTTCGCCGCCTTCGCCTGCTCCACAATCTGCGCGTTCAGACTCGCAATCGTATCCGCCTTCTGAGCAGCGTCCGCCTTCAACTCCGCGATCCGATCCTCAAGCTCCGCCCCGTATGCCTTCGCCTGCGACAACTGCGACTCCAGCGGCCCTATACGAAGGTTCTCTGCCTCCGCAATACCAAGCCGCTTGCGCAGATCATCGATGACCCGCTTCGCCTTCAGATCGTAAACAAGCCAAACCAATGCGCCCCCCGCTACCGCCCCGATCAGCACGTACAGTCCATAACCCATCGTCTTACCTCCTGACCATTCAAATGAAGCAACGTTAGAATTATAACACACACCGACCCCACAGGCAAACTTTTGTCGCAGCGAAATTCCGGAATACCGCCGCATGCCCTCACATCAAAACAAAAAAAGCAAATTCGCAATAATCCGAACCGCCCTAACGTCAATTAACTTGATCCGCTTAACAAATAAACAAGACTGTCGCACCCTGCTTTGCATTCCGTAGGTCGGAATCAGCCGGGCGCAGCAAAAACTCCGAATCCTGAAAGGAGAAGTCGGATGAAAAAGTACACCATTATTATCCTGAGCTGTGCAATCGTGCTCGCCGTAGCATTTGCCGCCGTCGCCCAGCAGGACGCCGAACAGCGAAGGCAGACCATGCAGCAGAGCCGCCAGGCCCAGCAAAAGGCCATCGCCGACCTCGAAGCTGGCCTCGCCAGCCTAAAGGCCCTCAACCAGCAGACTGCCCCGGCAATGCAGGACCGCCAGCAGATGCAGAACATGTCCGAAGAGGACAGGGCAAGACTCCGCGAAACATTCACACAGCGGCGCCGGCAGCAGACCGACGCGATGCAGGCCATCGAAAACAGCGTCGCGGTCCTCCAGGGCGGCCGACAAATCCGACTTGAACACCGCCAGGCAATGAGCGCCCTCCAGGCAATCAAGGATATCGCCGTTGAGGAAAAGGCACAGAAAACAATCGACGCAATCGAGAAACTAATGGCCGAAAAGCAAAAGGCCTTCGAAGAAAAAATGACCGAACTCGGACTACCCGCGGCAATGCCTCAGATGCGACAGGCCGGACAAAGGCCAGAAGGCGCACAAAGACCGGAAAGAGGACAAAGACCCGAAGGCGCACAGAGAACCGAGAGAGGACCAAGACCCCAAAGAAACCAATAGACACCGCGGATCTGACCCCCGCACAAAAAGTGCGGGGGTCCTCCCTTTTTTGTGCAACACCAAACCCCCACAACTTAGCCCCCACACGGAAGTGCGGCGGGTTTCGCGGCACCCAAACCCCTCACCATTCGTCCACGCGGCCTCCCCAAACACGCACACCCCCCGACACACGCCTCCTCACACCTTTCTCGAAAACCCCTCCCGCCCATAAAAACAGGTCTCGCCGAAGGCGCTTCCGCTGCATTTAACGCCACGAAATGGCGCCCCCTGCACACGCGCAAGCGCGTGAGAGGCAAAAAAATGTTTACATCGATTACGGCGCAGCGCATTCTCGACGCCCGCACACGCCGCCCCAAAGCTAACCGCTAAAAACTAAAAGCCAACAGCTAATAGCTGACAGCTAATAGCTGACAGCTATAAGCCACCCCTCAGCAAACACCGCCAGATCAGAAAGCCCCACAACCCCATCCCGATCCAGATCCCCCCTGTAAGGCGGCCCTTGCCCCGCTTCCCACAGCGCCGCCTGCCCGCCCCCGTCCGCATCATACCCCCACTTGCGAGCAATCACGCCAAAATCCCCCAACCCCACCGAACCGTCATTATCCACGTCCGCCAGACTCCCAACGGGATTAAGAGACATACTCGCCCACCGAGTCCCCCCATAAGCGCCCATATTAATCCGCCCACCATGAGGCCAAAACTCCCCACGCCAATCCGACACAGGATCACCAGCATCAACACAAGGACTCGTCACGTCATCATAAACCCACGCCTGAGCACCCGCATCCCAACGCCCCGCCGCGCTCTTCAAATGATAATCTCCTTCAACCCAAACATCGCCGTCCCAGTAACCCGCCACCGCAAACACCGCATCGGCATCCATATTATTGACGCCCGACAAGTTCTCGCTGTACGCCGTCTCCTCCTCCCCCCCGCCAGGGAAATTACTGTATCCGTCGACATGCAGGCGAAAACGTCTTTCGAAATGGCAGTTTGCGAAACGGGACCGGCCGTTTAAAGGACCGGTCCCTTGCGTTTGCGTATGGTGATGCGATCAACGCCGTCGGCGCGACAGGAGACCTCCAAGAGTCATGAGAAGCAGCGTTGCCGGTTCGGGGGTAATGACCGCGACTCTTGTCCAGGCTGGGCCGTACTCGGACTGCCAGGGATTGTTGGTAAAGCGCATGTTGAACGGCGTGCCGTCCCACCAAGAGCCCGTGATGCCTCTTATCTTGTCCGCTTCAAAGGTCCACAACCAGTCCTCTTGAGCATAAATGAATATCCGCTCCGTCGTGCCGTACTGATAGCTGCTGATGAAATCAACGCGCCCGCCGTAAAGATGAGCAGTGGCGTTCATCTCCATAGACAATTCTTCCGTTTCACCGCCATAATAATCCAAGCGGCTGTCGCGCCAAAGCACAAGGTCGGTTATCCCGCTCGGGTGCGGCTGCCCGAGGAACGGCGTCGTTGACCGCACCTCAACACGGCTCGAGTTCCATGCCAAGATGGTGTTCGCCCCCCCCCATCGACAATAAGGGTGCCGCTAATCCAGTCTACAAGTTCTTCGTACTCTCCGGCGGAAATCAGGCCATCGGCGTAACCTGCATGGGCCATCGAGACACAAGAAATGATGAACAACAACGGCATCGCTCTTTTCATCATAATACTCCGTTGAAAGTGCTGTAGCTTGATCAATGCCGTTGTCGCACCAGCAGGCCGCCAAGAGCCATGAACAGCAGGGTTGCGGGTTCGGGGATTACTTTGATGTTCGCCCACGCCGGGTCGAAATCCCGGTGATTGATCAGCCTGATATCGAAACTGCTGCCATCATCCCACCACAAACCTGTGATACCTCGGATCACTCCGTCTTCGTACTTCCATTCCCAGCCGTCTCTGGCATGGATGAATATATGCTGTCCAATCGGTTCACCGTCTACCCACGTCACAAACTGCATACTCTTGATATAGTCAATGCGTCCGCCGCGCAGGTGAGCTTGGGCATTCTTCTGAACAGTAAGTTCCTCGGTCTCCCCGCCGAAATAATCCAGCCGGCTGGTATTGGTTATGGCAAGATCCGTGATTCCGCTTTGGTGCGGAAACGGCAGGAACGGGGTCGTCGACCGCACCTCAACACGGCTTGAGTTCCGCGCTTCAATGACCGACGCCCCCCCCCCATCGACGACAAGCGTGCCGCTGAGCCAATCCACCTGCCATTCATACTCTCCGGCGGAGATCAGGCCATCATCATAGCCTGCACGGACCGCGGTGATACAAGAAAGCATGAGCAACAACGATATTGCTCTTTTCATCATAGTCTCCTTATGCAATCAAAGACATATATACACTATTTACGACTTTAAGCTCAACTTATTACCGGCTATTCATGCATGCTTCGATGAGCTCGCCGTAAAGCGCTTCCATGAACAGCAGCCAGTCGGTGGTGTCTATTTCCTGCTGTATACCGGGGTCGGTCAGCCATAGTCTCTCCAACTCGCCAACAACATAGACCAGATCGCCGACCTGTTGCTCTAACGTTGATTTCGCCGGAACCGCATGCGCCTCAAGAGCCAATACTTCAAACCCGCTTAATTGCATATCTCCCCCGCCGAACATCATCATGTCACCGCCGCCGTATAGCCGGGGGCCCTCCAGTGGCCAAGGAGCACCTTGAACAAATGCCGCCAAGTCAGCGACGTCGATTACATACTGACTCTGCCCGTTTACGCAGAAGTTGCACCTTTCCGCATCCGAATCCCAGAGCGCAAGGTTCTCAGGCGGCACACTTGCGCTTTGCGGGTCGGCAGGGTTGTGGGCCATCCACACGGAAGCCAATATCCCGAACTCATAGAGATTCACCCGCCCATCTGCATCCAAGTCGAATAAGTTGACCTCATAAGCTCCGATGTCCGCAGTTGCTTCGATCACGCGCACGCGACCGTCCATGTCCAGTTGATGCTCGTAGTTCAAGGCCGGGTTGCCCGCATCCCTGCATGGTGAGACAGGCGAGATTCGGACGTTGTTGGGGTCGAAGAATGCCAACTGCGGGTCGGCACTAATGGTAAATTGCTCATTCGGAGTCAAATCCACGCCGTTCGGGTCGTTCGGGTCGTAGACACAACTGTAGTAAAAGAGTTCCCGCCCGAATCCTGAAAACTGATCGCCGGCGCCAGCGTTATTATGATACACGACGAGGTTATCCAGCACGGGCAGGTTCGTGCCCACCAGTCCCAGGCCGAGCGCTTTATTGTGCGCAATAGTCAAATTCTGGAGAACAGGGGAAGTTGTCGGATTCACCATCAAAATGCCTTCATTTCCCGCCTCGCTCATATCACTTTCAGAGACTATTGAGTTCCTCAATGTCGGTGTTGATCCTATACACCTGATTCCATACCGACCGTTCTGCCGGCACCAGGAATTGGCCACATCCAGCGTAAAGCCTTCGCCTTCGTGGAGGATGCCGTCGTACTCGTTCGCAATTAGCCTGCACCATTTGAGGTTAACATAGCCGTTTATTGCTCGAAGCCCGTATTCCCAACTGTCTTCTATCGTACAAGTCGCCAGGGTGAAGTCCACGCCGTTGCCGTAGACGCCGTATATGCCTGCTTCGGTGATTGTGAGGCCGGAAAGCAGCGTGTTGTGGGCCATTACGACTACCGTGTCGTTTCGGTGGGTCGCGTCGATGCGGCCGGTCAGGATGGTTTTGTATCGCTCCGGATTGCGGGCGGCGAAGTCGCAGCCTCCGGTCGGGAAGCCGCCATAAAGCTGCATATTCTCGACCAGTTCGAAGGAATTCGGCTCGGTGCTGCCGGGGCTGTATTCTCCTTCCGCTATATAGACCATGTAATCCTGCGGGCAGGTGCGGGCGCGGGCAAGTGCATCCTGCAAGTCCACGTAGGCATTGTGCCAATCCATGCCCGTATTGCTGCCATCGGCCTGGGCGTCGACGTACATTATCCCCTCCGTCTCCCAGCAGCACACCAGCGTATCCTCGCTCGCCACGCCCGCCAGGGTGTCGACTGGATTGAGCCCGTTGGCGTCGTAAACCAGGTGGCGCAGTTCGGCCACGTTGTGAAGAAGCATCCCCGGCGCCGCGCCTTCATTTACGACCACTTCTATTTCTATAAAGCCTGACGTGTTTGGGTCGATGTCACCGAGTGGATATACAATTACGTGCTGTTCGGCGTCGTAGCCCGGATCAGGCTGATACAGGACTATCGGCGGCTCTGCGTTCGGGTCGTAGCCGAACTGCCACGATCCGTCAGGGTACGAGACCTGGGGCGGCAGGTAATCGATGATATACGCGTCTTTAAGCGCTGTCCCACCGAAATTATTCCACCAGAGTGTATAGGTGATTGTGTCTTCGGGCGACCTGCAAGCCTCCTCGTCCACGTCGTCATACTTTTCGAAACACGTAATCGCCGCGACAATGGCATCTTCGATCTCGGTGCTGCCTGACCCGACGTCATTGAAAAGCACACCGCCTGTCGCCTCGGTGATTTCGCCTGCTTGCTGACGCGCGGGGTCGCCGTAAGGCTCATTCAGGCCATGATCGTTGTCCAGTGAATTGAGTGCGAACACCATGATCCTCTGAGCCGTTAATGCGTCGATGGTCTCGTCGAGCGTGGGATAATAACCGGCTGGAAGGTCGTCGGCAGTGTGGCCGTGGGCGTCGCCGCCCCAGATAATAATCCTTTGGGCGTTGGCGCGGCCCCCAAAGCCAATGTCTCCAGCGGTGGTGGTCCAGTTCTCCGCGATGGTGACCATCGCTTTCAACTGGCTCTCAGGTCCATCTCCTCCCCCATCCGCGGTCAGCCCGTTCATTGCAGACACCGCTGCCAGGAGAGAAGTGAATGGCTGTACCAGATTCACCCCATAAGTCTGGTAGTTGCCGCCATCGTCGTAGTTCCTGTAGTCGGCCACCGCAAATCTCACATACTCCGAACAGGGTACGTTGGCGTCAACGGCCACAAGGATGCCGTTGAAAGCCTCCTGGAAAGCGCTAAGACCTCCCATACTGCTTGAACTGTCGATCAAAAGGAGCACATCGGTCGCCGCGAAAGTGCAAACAGTCGTAATCGCTACAACGCCGAGACCAAAGATCACTTTCTTCGCTGCCCCTCTCTGCAGAAAACCCGGCACACCCCTCTTCATTGCCCCGCCTCGATGCCTCCATCCCCCACAAACCAACCTGGCCCCTCTACTCTCCATACGCTCCATGACTTCCCCTTTCCAAAAACTGTTCCCCGATTGCAGTTTCCGGCCTCCTAAAATAAAAAGGAGCACCGCCACAACGCGCCCAACTCAGGCCCGCCAGGGCCCTCCCAGAACACGTGCAAGCGATGCCCCGACTTGGGGCACCGACAATTGCACGTCTCTGGGAAAGAAAAACTGGCGGTTCGAGTTGAGACGCCAAAAGTCCGTGGACTTTCAAGTATTAACTTTTCTCAATCTTATACTACCACCTTATCCAAATCCCGTCAACCACATTTTTCCACCAGCCAAAAAAACTTGCGCAACCCGCTCACCGCGGGACACACCCGCCTGCCATCTCCCCTCCCCTATAAGTGCACTGTTTCAAAAAAACGTGATGCGAAAAATCCCGCAAAATCAAAAAAAACTTCCGCAGCCCTCTGATCCCTCCAAGAGCCCCTCACTCACCAAAACAAAAAACACCCTCTTCACCATCCCCAATTATAAACAAACAAGCATCCCCCCGTCAACATATTTACGGAACAAACCCGAACAATTTTACCCCAGGACACCCCCACCCCTCGCGCCCGGCCAGCGCCGCCTGCTCGATTGCATCGACTGCTCACCTGCTCGCCTGCTTCCCCACCCTCACAAACAGACTCCCAGGCAACTGCTTAACCAGCCCCTTCAGCCGCAGCCCCACCAGACCCGAATTGACCACCCCCGCCCCTAATCCCGTCGCCGCGATAATCTCCTCTACGTGCCGCGCCTCCCCATCCAAAGACTCCAGGACCGCCCGCTCCCCCTCCGAAAGATTCATCCTCGCCGCATCGAACAACGGCATCTCCGCCTCCCCCTCAACGGCAGCCACATGCTCCTTTAGCCCCTCACCGATATGACCCAGCGCATCCATCACATCCTCAACGCAATCCACCAGCCGCGCCCCCTGCTTTATCAACTGGTGCGAACCCGCGCTCAGCGGCGAGTCGATCTTCCCCGGCACCGCCATCACCTCGCGCCCGTACTCCAACGCCGCCTGCGCAGTCAGAAGCGCACCGCTCCTCTCAGATGCCTCAATCACGAGCACCGCCATGCACAATCCTGCAATGATCCGGTTCCGAGCGGGAAAATTCTCGGAAAAAGCCTCAATTTCAAGAGGTAATTCGCTGATACAGGCGCCGTTTCGAGCAATTTTTTGAAAAAGAGGGGCATTTTCCAGCGGAAAATCGAAAAAAAGACCACAACCTTGAACAGAAATCGTCCTTCCGCCCCCCATCAGAGCACCCCTGTGGGCGGAAGTGTCCACCCCCCTCGCACCTCCGCTAACAACCGTAAACCCTGCTGAAGCAAGCACATGCGCAAATCTCGATGCCTGCTCCTCACCATACCCGCTGCAGCGCCGAGACCCGACTATCGCCACCGCCAAACCGTCCCCACGCTCCAAAAAACCCTTTACATACAGCACAGGAGGAGGGTCATAAATCACCCGCAAAGCCGCCGGATACCGCTTATCACCCGCATGAATCAACGTAACGCCAAGCTTATCCGCAAGCTCCAACTCCTTGTCAACATTGAACTTGCCAAGACTCCTCCGAATCCGTTCCGCCGTCTGTACCCCAATGCCCTTGACCTTCGTAAGCTCCGCCACCGAAGCCCCGAAAACCCCATCAAAACCCCCAAACTGCTTCAAAAGCCGGGCAAAAGCCTTAGGCCCCACCCCATCAGCCCGAATCAGCTTCACCCATTTTTCGATGTCCGGCGAATGCCCCTGCTCACTCACGGCGATCTCCTCAAACCCCAACAGAATAAGGACTTACTTCAACAAGTCGCAA
>Ga0334882_1003226_pt1 | contig 15221 bp, 21 predicted proteins | sample GraSluR1_MG_5_FD_207226 | JGI IMG/M metagenome (GOLD analysis project Ga0334882, IMG submission 207226) | Sludge microbial communities from methane-producing bioreactor in Wageningen University, Netherlands - Granular Sludge_15_04-R1 | ecosystem: Engineered > Bioreactor > Anaerobic >... | reverse complement strand
GGAAAAGCTGGGGCCGTTCTGAATTTTTTGGGTGGAGTAGTATCAGATCCCTCTGCTGTCGTTGCCAAAGTAGTTATCGGTGATATCCTCCGGGGACATGATATGGTAAACCCCCTGGGCATAAATACTGATGGAAGGGGAAAGGTTGAATTCTATACCAACCAGGGGAGATATCTGAAAGAGGGGCATTATCATGTTGCTCTCGGTATCTCCGTCATAGGATCCACCTGAATCGTAGTTAAACCATCCGCCATTTTGGGCTACCGCGCCGTGGAGGTAGATTCCCGCTCCCAGATAGGGGTTTACCCAGTCTCCGGAGAGGCCCATAATGTGCTTGAGGGAGAAGTAGAGTTTGGGCTCCAGCGCCAGGGTGATAAAAAGGCCCGTTGCATGCTCAATTCCATAATTGTCGATCCCTCCCGGGTACCCCCCTTCTTCCCCGTAAGGTGGTTTAAACTCTTTCAAACCGCCATAGAGGGAGAAAGAGAGATCGGTGCCGAAGAGGATGCTTTTCACCGCCTGGTTGCCCGCCTTGATGGAAAAGAGCGCCTGCACCCCCATGGCGGGAATCACCCCCAGGTCTTCTTCCCCGAACACGTAACCCGAGGCACTGGAGTTTTCATAAACGCCGATGGTGCTTTCCGTCCCGGGATGATACACAAAGGCGGCGCCGAATCCGACGCGGGTGCGGGCGTAGGACTCGCCCACGAAGGTTTCAGAGTACACCACACCGCCGGTCTGGACATCGATAAGCCGCACCGTGAGGGTCAGGGTATCACCGGTGCGGGCGAAGGTAAGATTGAAAAATCCCTGTACCCCGATCAGTTCTCCCGATCTGACCATCTGGGCGTCATTTATGACCCCTGTCAGGGAAAGTTTCTGCTCTTCCAGAAGCTGTTCCAGCATGGTCCTTTCCACCACGGTGAACCGGCGGCTGCGAATAAGGATGGTTTCAAACTGCTCCCGCAGCGACCCCTGGTCAAGGTCGGTACCTTCGGGGACGGTGACTTTAAAGACCGCCACCGTTCCGATGGAGTCAGAGATCTCCGCCAGGGTAGCGGGAATCTTCGCATAGGCGTCCTCCACCATGTCGTGAAGTTTGTCAGCATACAGTGGGGCGGTTGATAGAATCATTAATACCAGCACCACAGCAAATAGAAAGCGTTTCATACATCGGCTCCTCGGTTTTGATCTTTCCGGTTCGATGGCGGCAGTACATCTGTTCGGTTAAACAAACCACCCAGCCTGTCCATGGTATTAAAAATATACCAAGGGCGCAAGGATAAAACGGGAAGAAGAGTCAACTCACGGCTGAATCCCAAAAGAAGGGCCGTCTCGGATGATTAGAAGCGTGTTGATAAGATGAGAAATTTCTTTTAAGCGAGAATCTCGACTCCGTTCTCCCCGGCCAGCTGCTTCAGCTTTTTGTCCAGAGTAACAAGAACACCGCCTCTCCGCCTCGCCAGGGTAAGATAAAAAAAGTCGTATGCGGGGTGGTCTAATCTCATCGATTCCACCAGCGATTCTTCTGAGTTGGAAGAAAGATCGATAAAATCATCAATTATGTTCTCACAGTATCCCAGAGTTTTAAGCGCCTCTTCCTTTGAAAGAAAACCTGCTTTGTAATATTTCCACAAAACATTAGCCGTTTCAGCTTTGTATAGATCCGATGTGATTATCCTTGATGCCTTCGAAAGTTCTGATATGAAGAACTCAGCCCGCCCCTTATTCAAGGCAATTTCAATTCCAACGCTGGCATCTAAAACATAGATCATCTTTCCCGGTCTTCCCTGATAAGAACCGCAGCATCGGGAAAAGATTCAACCCCGGGTATTTCTCGGGATTTAATTTCTTCAAAAAGCCTTTTTCTTCTTAAAAGCCTCTCTTCCTGAAGCCCCAGTGCTTTTCTCAGTAATACTATGGTTTCCTGGGAAATACTGCGGTTATCCGCCGCCGCCACGGCAGACAGTTTCTCATACAAATCTTCAGGCAGATCTCTCACTTGCAACAAAGGCATAGCAACCCTCCATGTATGCAAATTTACTGCATTATTCATACATCTGCAAGAGAAATTGTTTTGTCCTGCCCCTAGACCGCCACCCACAACACCACCGCCGCTGACGCGGCGGCCGCCACACCATACCCCCACCGGTTCCAGTCCCACACCCGTTTTCCGCCGAAACTCTCGAAGGGGAAGAGCGCCAGAATCCGGTAAATCAGAAGCATAAACCCCAGGTTCACCGCACCGTTGAGAAAGAGGGTCCCGGGTCCTTCAACCCCGCTTTTCAGCAGCCCGTAACTCCCTGCGGTCATCAAAAGGGTGGCAATCCAGCTGTACAGCGATGACCGGCCCAGGAGCCCGGCCCGGTCTTTCACGTCATAACTGTCTTCCTTCAGCTGCCAGACGCCGATGGAAGGAAGGAGCCCCTGGATGGCCGATATAAAAACCGAAAGGGCCAGCCCCCCGTGGGGCCTCTGCAGGTACCAGCGGCCCCGGGTTCCCAGGGTGCCCAGGTATCCCGCCGCCACCTCCACGGCCAGGACGGCCAGGCCCCCCAGGGCGGTCAAAACACTGCCTTTGAAAGCCAGCATCATGAGCAGGGCGTTTATCACCAGAAAACCCGGCAGCGCGCCCCAGGCCGAGGGCCGGGCCTCATACCCGGTCACCCACATCTCGTGGCCCAGGGCATAGGGCAGATGGCCCGTCAGGGCCAGTTTCACGGCGCCCGTCAGGCCGTAGGGTTTTATCATCCTGTAGAACGGCAGGGGGGCGGCGCCGTTTCTTTCCATGATCTTCCAGGAAGGACGGTTGTCGTCCCTGATGGTGGCGGTGATATCCCCGCAGCCCTGATCTTTCAAGGTATCCATGGTGGCCTTGTAGAGCCGGCTTCCCAGCCCGCCGCCCCGCTCTTCGGCGTCGGTGTAGGCCACATCGAGATAGCCCACCTTGCCCCGGGGGGTGGTAATAATCTTATAGGTCACCGCCGCCACTATCTTTTCATCCCGTACCGCCACCAGGGCGGTCTTGGGCCTGGATACAAACAGGCTGAAGGGAAAACCAAAGGCCCGCCGCTGCCCTTTGACAATGTCCCCGGCCTCCCCGGCCCTCATCTCGCGAATCATCACATCGTCCATTCCCGCCCTCCTGGTTGTAACGGTTAAGCAAGGCCCTTGAGTCAGCCGTCCCCCAATAATATGTTATACTCTATCATATGGAAACTGATTTTTTAACAGGAAGTGATATCATCCAGGCCATCGCCCGGGGGCTTCAGCCCGGCGGCAGCACCATCCGGCTTTTTATCATCATCTTTATCACCCTGGTGATTCTCCTAATCCTGGCGGCCAGGGTTTTTCAAAAGCGCTCTACCAGGAAGACCCATGAAGCGGTACTGGCGGCTTTTGAGAAAAAGATACGCAAACTGGATTTAACCATCAACGAGATCGATTATCTGAACCGCTTGAGCACCTGCCTGAAAAAACCCTGGAAGAAATACCTGCTTTTGACCAATAAATCGACTTTTACCAACAGTGTTGCCCTGCTCCAGGCCCAGGATCCGGGCAGTTTAAAACTCGATCTCGTCCGGTCCATATCCCGTAAAGCCGGATTTGAAATATCCGCCCTGCCCCAGAATAAAAAAGGCACCCGGAAGATATTCCCCGGTTCACCTCTGAAAATCGTGGCTCCCGGGGGGATCCTCTTCGCCGGCGAAGCCGTTCAGACGAATGAAGAAACCTTTGACTTTCATACCTACGAAACACTTCCCGAAGAGGCCCGGGACATCACCGTTTTTATCGTTGATTTCTCCGGAATCAACGGGTTTCAGACCCGCCTGGTTTCACGCAAAGGGAAGAATCTGTACACCGCCCGGCATTCTGAGACTCCCCGTTCCCTGGTCTGGGAAAACCCCGGCCAGGCGGGGGTGGCCGATGAGGTATTCATTCTCTCCGATGAGACCGGCGATACTCCCGTCCATGCCCGGCTTAAGAGCATCCGTCCCGGATGGATTATCCTGTCTGAACCGGCCAGGAAATTCCGCAATGGCCAGGACATCAGGATTTATCTAACTCAAAAAGTATCCGGAGGATTCTGGGTCAACGGAGAGGTTTCTAAAATATCGAGAGACGGCAATGCGATCATGGTCCGGCTGAACCATGTAAAAGCCTAGCGGGACACCCACCCCCCATCAGGTTATATAGCCCTTTCTTCTTTTAATAACCCGGGGAGGTAAACATCCGAATGGATCCCGTTAAAGTAGTGTTCGTCTGCGGGAAGAACCTACAACTACGTCATCACCGTCTGCAGCCGCGAAGCCGAAGAGAAATGCCCCATCGGAACACTCAACATTGATTTGGCTAATTCCCCCAGCTTCCTTATGCCTTCGACAATCTCCTCGGTGACCTCGGCGCCGCAGCTGATTCTGACGGCATTAACATAGTTTTCGATGACGCTGAAAACCGGGCCGGGAACGATGCCGATCCGGTTCTCGTAGGCCATCCGGTAGAGTTTTAGGGAATCAAACCCTTCGGGGAATTCCACCCATAGAAAAAATCCTCCCTGGGGTCTGGTTACTTTAATCCCTTCAGGAAAAAATTCTTCGATAAGCGCCCGGATTTTATACGTTTGCTGATAAATCTTCTTCCGGAACGATTTGATATGCGCCTCATAGCAGCCATCGGCAAGGTAGTCAGCCAGGGCTTCCTGAAGAATCGCAGGACCGCCGAGACAGGAGATCTGCTTTACCTCCCTGAATCTATCGGTATTGATTCCGGGCAGGGCCCAGCCTATTCGGATGCCCGGACTGATGGTTTTAGAAAAGGAAGAACAGTAAATCACCCGGTTTTCCTTATCCAGTGCTTTCAAGGGCTGATAAACTTTTCCGTCAAAACTGCAGTCACCGTAAATATCATCTTCAATGAGGGTAAAGCCGTATTTGAGAGAGAGCGCGTGGAGTCTTTTCAGGGAGGCCCCATCCATGATGGAACAGAGGGGGTTCTGAAAAGTAGATGAAAAAACCAGGGCTTTGATCTCTCTTCCTTCCACCGCCCTGGTAAGTCCTTCCATATCAAGCCCGGAATCGGCCCTGGTGGGAATTTCGAGAACCTTAATCTTCAACTCTTCCAGGATGGATATGAGACTGAAGTAGGTGGGAGACTCGATGGCCACGGTATCCCCGGGGCTGGTCAGAATTTTCAGGGAAATGTACAGGGCTTCAGAACAGCCGTTGGTGATGACAATATCCTTGAGCCCCGCGGAAACGCCTCTTTTAAACATGAACTTGGCAATTTCTTTTCTGAGATTTTCCGAACCGTAAGAGGCGGTATACATCGAAAAAAGCTCGGCCCTGTTTTTCCCGCTCCTGCTGATGTACCCTGCCAGCTTCCGGGAGGCAATGAGGGATGCATCGGGAATGGCCGCGCCGAAGGGCAGGATGGTTTTATCCATGGCCCTATCGACAATTTCGGAAGTCATCAGGTTTACCGTGGTCATATTGGGTATAAGAGTGTGTTCGGCCATCTCCGGATTGGGCATGGGTACCGCCGACTTCCTGTTTACTATAAAACCCGACTTCTCTACAGAACTGATAAGCCCCAGGCCTTCAAGCCGGTTATAAGCCTGAATAACCACCGAGATGGCGCATCCGTATTTCCGGGCACTTTTTCTGAGAGAAGGAAGCTTCTCCAGGGGCAGAATGGTTCCCCTTTCCAGGGCATCTTTTATGTCGCTAAAAATCTCTTCATAACGGTAATTCATAAGGGCAGGTTAATCTGTTATGGTTATTTTTTCAACAATCTGTAACTGTACTGCAATCAAATAATCGCTTATTCTGCCACCTGAGATTAACCTGGGAGGAACTTGAAATGGAAAGGGAGCTTTTAGCACCGTTGTTTATCTTTGCTTTTACCATGAGCATTACCCCTGGACCGAATAACATAATGCTGACCGCCTCGGGAGCCAACTTCGGCTATTGGCGGACCCTCCCGCACATCATCGGAATAATCCTCGGCATAGTGGTGCTGAATGTATTAAGCGCCCTGGGTTTGCATAAACTCTTTGAACACTATCCGGTGATTCAAAAAGGCTTAAAAATGGCCGGGGTCTCCTACCTTCTGTTTCTTGCCTATAAAATTGCCAGGGCCGATGAAATCAGCGATAACGAAGCCAAGGGGAAACCGTTAAACCTGGTACAGGCCATGCTCTTTCAGGCTCTAAATCCTAAGGCGGTTATCACGACAATTACCGCCATGACCCTCTATACCCTTGGAGGGGACCGGTTCATCTATTCGGTTTATACTGTCATCCTGGTTTTCATGGTTACGGGATTTTTGTGTATTTCGGTGTGGGCCCTGTTCGGTTCATTCATAAAAAGAATACTAAAACACAAAAGATACCTGAGGATATTCAACTACTCCATGGGAACCCTCTGTGCTCTTTCGGCGGTACTTCTGCTTAAGTAACAAGCTCCGCAGGCCGCCGGCTCCCGGTGGGTGATCCCCGGTGCCTAGCTCCCCAGCCAGAACGCCACCGGGATGGTCAGGCACCCCAGGATGGTGGAGACCACCACCATGGTGCCCCCGAAGTCGGCCCTCACCCCGTAGCGCAGGGGCAGCACCGAAGAGAACACCGCCGAAGGAAGGCTGGAAGCCACCAGCACCACCGTGCGGGCCATGCCGGTAATGTCCAGTAGGACGCAGGCCAACAGCCCCGCCCCGAAGCCTCCGGCGTACCGCAAGATGAGCCCGGCGATCAGGTGGCGGTTGATGTGAAGCTTCGTCTCCCCCAGGGAGACCCCCAGGGCCAGGGCTGCCAGAGGAGGGGCGGCGTTGCCGCCGAACTGAAGGCTGGTCATCACCGGACCCGGCAGGGGAATCTCCAGGAACCGGAAGGCGAATCCCCCGAAGATGGCCCAGAGGATGGGCGATTTGGCCATCTCTTTAAAGCCCCGGACGGTAAATCCCCCGGCGATGATCAAGAGCCCCACCGAGAAGATGTAGAGGGTCTGGATCTGGTCGTAGATGATGATCACGTTCATCGCCGCCAAGCCCCCCCAGAGCTGCATCAGGGGTATCCCCAGGAATCCCGAGTTCATGAAGATGATGGCGGGAATAAACTCCGCCGCCTTGATCCGGGCCAGCCGGGCGTAGAGCCAGGCCGCACCCAGCAGCACAAAAACCACAATCGTGGCCGCCCCGGCCAGATCCGCCACCTGGGCGGGGGCGATGGTGCTGGTGTAGAGGGCGTGAAAAATCAGCATGGGCATCAGAAGATCCACGATCACCTTCACCAGGGTGTCCCGGTCCAGGTGGTAGAGACGGGTCAGGAAAAATCCGCCGGCGGTGACGATCAGTATGGGAAGCAGAAGCAGGAACGATTGAAGAATCACGGCAGAACTCCTGTAATCATGTGGCGTTTGAGTTTATATCCCTTCTCTCTTTTAATGGAAAAACCCGCCCGCCTCAAGCCCTCCTTCACCGATCCCCGGGCCGTATAGGTGGCCAGGGTGGTGCCGCTGCGGGACCAGGCCGCCGCCCCCCGAAACACCGCATCGCTCCACATCCGGGGATTCTTCTCCGGGTCGTGGCCGTCGAAAAACCAGGCATCCGTCACCTCCCCCCAGTCCGCCAGAGCCGCCTCCACATCGCCCAGAAAGAGGTTCACCTCCGCCTTCACCCCATACAGAGTCCACGCCGCTCCGTTCCACCCCGGCTTAAGATCCTCGAAAAACGGCGCGTACCGGCGTAAATAGCCCTCCAGGTCCTCTTTTTCCGGGTGTTGTAATGTTGAAAGGATAAGACTGATGTCCTGCGGTGGCAGGGGGTACCGTTCTACCGAACGGTACCGGAAGGCCGGCACATCGCCCCGCCGGGCCAGAAGCCGGGCCGCCGTGAGAAGGTTGAGCCCCGTGCCGAACCCCGTCTCCCCGATGGCGGGGCCGCCGGGAAAAAGGCGCGTATCCAGCCGGTTGCCCCGGAAGAAAACCCACTCTGACTCGCCGTCCCCCCCTTCCCGGGCAAAATACGGGTCGTCGAATCGGGTGTTGAAGTTAGCCATCACACCACCTGAATCTGCGGCAGGTGTCTGAAGTGGCTGTCCCGGCTGAAAAGTATCAGGTTATGCTGTACCGCCAGGGCGGCGATCCAGAGATCGTTGGTGGGAACGGGGGTGCCCCTGGTCCGCAGCTGCCTGAACAGGGAAGCATAGATTTGCGTGGTCCCCTGGTCGGCGAAAAGGGGGTGAACCCTTGGTTTTTGGAGGAACCGATTCAAAATCCTTTCATTTTCCGGCCCCTTAAGCCCGCAGGCAAAACCGGCCCGCAATTCACCGATAACGACAAAGGGAATACTGATGGAGGCAGATTTCCGGATAACATCCACGGCATACTCATCCCCTTCACAGAAATCTTTATACCGGTTCGTGTCGATGAGAATATTCATTTCCAGAGATCTTCATCAATCTGATGGAAGGTTTCCAGAGCGGCATCAATAGACGAATCAGCCACCCAGGTTCCCGCCAGATCATCCATATCCTGATAGACCGCCTGTGAGTCCGCATCCAGCCCCCGGGCCAGGGCTTCCAGTAAGACAGAGTTCAGACTTTTTTGACTCTTCCGCGCCTTCTCCCTGGCCAGCTTGTCCAGGTAATCTGGAATCTTACGGACAGTATACTGTTTCATGCCTGCATTATATATCTATTTTGCAGGCATATCAAGATTCGTGGGAATCTCAGGCCACATCTCCCTTAAAAGGCACCGAATGTATGGTTTTATCTTGTCTCACTTTCCACAGATCCAGTTTGACCTGCATGTTTATCCAGCTCTCGGGTGAAGTATTTGTCGCTTTGGAAATCCTGACAGCCATTTCCGGAGTAAGATTGTTTTTCCCATTGACAAGTTCCGAAAGCGTTTTTCTAGAGACCCCCAGATTCTTTGCGGCTTCCGTTATCGTAATATTCAACTCTTTTAAAACATCCTCGTACAGAACTTCACCGGGATGAACAGGTTTTCTTATATTCATGGTTTCTACCTCCTAGTGATAATCCTCATAGTTAACTAGAATCACATCTTGATTGATAAATTCAAAAGTCAGGCGCCAGTTTCCACTGACCGTCACAGCCCATCTCCCTTTTTCCCTACCCAGCAAGGGATGTAATCTGTATCCGGGGAGATTCATATCATCTGGTCCGATTGAAGCATCTAAACGGTCAAGGATACGGGCCAGTTTTCCTGCATGTTCAGGCATGATGCCTTTTTTACTTCCGCTGTAGAAAAACTCTTCTATTCCTTTATGTTTAAAGCTTTTTATCATATCTCAAGTGTAACCCCATAGGTTACGTAAGTCAATTAATAATTTAGCAAGGCACGATTGTACCGTTATGTGAAAATGATTCTGGACATTAAAAGTTAAACGATGTACACTTAGCGTACGCATTAGCGTACGGAGTTTTGAAATGAGTAGTGTTAATGTTACAAATGCAAGAAAAGATTTATATAAACTGGTTCAAAAAGTGAATTTGACTCATGAACCTGTAGAAATCACCGGTAAAGATTCAAGTGCCATTCTTGTCGGTGAAGAAGATTGGAAGAGCATTCAGGAAACATTATTTTTAACCTCCATTCCAGGAATGAGGGAATCAATAATTGAAGGAATGAATACTCCCATTGAAGAATTGTCTGATGAACCTGGCTGGTAATGTATAGATTATTATTTACAAGGCAGGCCCAAAAAGATGCCAAAAAGCTGTCCACATCAAATTTAAAGGGAAAAGCAGAAGAAATCTTGGATGTGTTACGATCCGATCCATTTTGTGACTATCCACCCTATGAAAAAATAATCGGAGATCTTACAGGTTCATTTTCCAGAAGGCTTAATATTCAACATCGAATTGTCTTTCAAGTAATGTCAGAAGAAAAAATCGTCAAGATCCTTAGAATGTGGACCCACTATGAATAGCCCTGTTGTCCCTTTTTTCTTGCATACTACGCTCCCCCGGACTGCGTAAGCAGCCCGGCTTGACGGTGATGAAACGAAAAAGGTTCGCTTTCGCGAACCTTTTTCACCGTTTACAATTAGCTCCCCCGGACTTCGCCACGCGAAGCCCGGCTTGACGGTAACGGTAAAAAAAAGACCAGCCGCGCTGGTCTTTTTTCTTGCAGACTAAGCTCCCCCGGACAGACTTGAACTGCCGACCTAGTGATTAACAGTCACCCGCTCTACCAACTGAGCTACAGGGGAATGACTCCGAAACGGCCCAAACCGCCCCAGGAACAAGGATAAAATACCGGAAACGGGAAATTGTGTCAACTAAGGGGGATCATTTTTTATCGCAAAAATCGTACCCCTCATACCCGGTGAAATGCGTCGTTTTTCTGTTAATTCCTTCCGGTGGGACTGTATTCTCACCGCCTTTGCACTATAATTACCCTAAAGACCTATGGTTTTTGGAGGAAATTAACTGATGAAACGAAATCTCTTATTATTGTTGTCTTTAGCCCTTGTGGTCACGACCCTGTCGGGCTGTATCTTTCTGACCGAAGTGAACGGCCGGGTGGTGGATGCCCGGGCTATCGATGCCAACCCCGGCCTCGTGGATGTCCGGGTGACCGTGGTTTCCGACGGCAGTTCCTATACAAGCTACACCAACAGCAGCGGCTACTGGTCTGCCATGGTGGCCCCCGGTTCCAGCTACACAATCAGCTACTCAAAAACTGGCTACTACATCCCCGATATGGTCACGGACCTGAACAGCCCGGTGACGACTTCCAGTGTGGTGCCGGCTGTGCTTATTGAAAACAACTTAAATCTTTATTACGACTTTGTTCTCGTGTGGGACGGCAGCCAGGATCTGGATATGTATTTAACCTTTCCAGATGATGTTTATTCTGCAGGGGGTTCTCAATTCTTAACACCATATGCGGACGATTATAATCATGATTTTGGAAATGGCTTCGGTCCTCTTGGTGATTTCGACAATCATCGTTATATCTATCCTGGCGATACCCAAATCTACGCTGGTGGTCACGTGAACCGCAGTTCGGAAGGTGTTGAGAGTATAAAACTGGATTACACCGATCTGCTTTTAGACGAGAACGCTAACCCCATTACCGGCAATGTTCAAAACGGTCTGCCGACAGATACTTACCACTGGACGGGAATTGGTAAGGTCTACGCCGAAGCCAGTGCGGCTGGAGGTAACATTTCCGATACAGGTGCGGTTCTATACGTTTTCAATTCAGAGGAAGGGGTTGTTTCCCTTTCAGGGGTATACCCTGTACCCTTATCCACAACCACCAAGGGAGCCTCCCTGGTGCGACTGAATTTTTTCCATGAATTGATCCAGCTCGTCCCCGATGTGAACGTCATCCCCGGCGCTTATGATTATTTCCGCAGTATCACCACCACCCCCGTCTTCAACCTGAGGTAGATGAATATGACAAAGAAATTATTTTTTTTCAGCCTTTTATTAATGATTCTGCTCTCTCCCCTGACGGCCCAGAGTGTTGGCGGTCGGGGCAGCGGAAGCGGCAGTACCAGTCCACCTGTTGTCCTCCACAAGGTAACAGTCAACGCCAACGTCAACGGCTGTGACGTCTATATCAACGGCAGCAAGAACGGCATGACCCCCATGAGCGTCATGCTCCCCCCCGGAAACTACACTATCCGGGTGGCCAAACGGGGCTACAACGACTGGATTCAGACCGTCAACGTCAACGGCGACATGACCATCAACGCCAACCTGGCGGCTCCCACCTTCAACCTCACCGTCACTACCAACGTGCCCGCCGCGGAGATCTTCGTTAACGGAGCCAACCAGGGACGGGGCCGGCTGAACCAGGCCCTGGCCCCCGGTAACTACCAGGTGCGGGTTGCCGCCCCCGGGTACAGCGATTTCACCGCCACGGTGAACCTGAATCAGAACCAGACCGTCAACGCCGTGCTCCAGCCCGCCATGGGGACCCTGAACCTGATCATCCCCGCCGAGATTCTGGACCGCCGGGAGGGAAATCCCAGCGCCCAGATCAAACTCCATGTGGACGGATCCCCCCAGAACAGCACAAGCCTCCAGCTCACCCCGGGACGCCACGTCATCCGGGTCAGCTCCGGGGGCCTCAGTTTTGAAAGAATGGTGGACATCACCGCCGGCCAGGCCTACAACCTGGAAGTCTTCATGGGCTTCACGGTGAACGGAAACTAGGCCCGTTTTTGTGACGATTCGGCCCCGGGTTTCGACTCCGGGGCCTTTTTTATACATAAAAACCACCTAAACGATTCATTAGGCCAATTGGTCAGAAGTCTTGTTTTAAAAGGATAAAACGAAGATGGAGAGGATGGGTGCCGGCGCGATTCTCCTTGAGCGCCGGTGCCGATCCTCGAGAATCTTCGTTTTACCCTTTTGATACCTCTATTAACATGGGAATTAATGTCCCCCCCGGCCCATTGCCAAACCCCCCGTTCCGTTTTATCCTTGTCCCATGAAACCCCTGCCCCGCCCGCTGAAAATTACCTTTACCCTGGTCCTGATTCTCTTCATCCTGGTTATCCTCCTTTTCGCCTGGCTGATCTCCTCCCGGGGATACTGGGAGATGCATCAGCGCCGGGACGTAAGAAAAGAAAGGCTCATCGAGGACGCCCCGGTCCCTGAAAGCGCCCGGGTCACCGGGGGCTCCCTGGAGGGCATCCCCCTGAACAGGCTGCGCTACATCGCCACCCACAACAGCTATCACAGGCAGCCCGACCCGGTGCGGCTTTTCTTCATGGGCCTGGTGGAGCCCGCCGAGCCGGCCAAGCTCTCCTACACCCACCCCAGCCTGCTGGAACAGCTCGCCGCGGGGATCCGCAGTTTTGAGTGGGACATCCGCGTCGCCCAGGGCCGGTTTATCCTCTCCCACGTGCCCCTGGTGGACAACCTGGGGCCCCATCCCGACATGGCGCTCACCCTGACCCAGATGGCCCTCTGGTCCCGTCAGAATCCCGGCCACGCCCCGCTGATTATCATCCTGGAGCTCAAGGAAGACTGGATGGTGTTAAACCCCCTGCTGGAAACCTTCACCGCCGAAAACCTCGCCGCCCTGGAAACCCTGGCGTCAGAAACCCTGGGGGATCTTCTCTTCACCCCCGATGATTTCCGGGGTGATAGAAAAACCATGGCCGAAGCCCGTTCCCGCCGGGGATGGCCCGAAGCATCCGCCCTGCAAGGCCGCTTTCTCCTGGTGATCCACACCGATGAGCGCCTCGATCCCCTCTATTCCCGGGGTGATGCGGCCCTTTCCGGCCGGGCCTTCTTCACCAGCAGCCCCTCCGGCGCCCTCCGGGACGATGCGGTTTTCATCATCCACAACGATCCGGAGCGGGCGGTCATCGCCCCCCTGGTTGAAGCCGGCTACATGGTCAGAACCCGGGCCGATGCTGACCTGCGCTGGTCTCCCAGCCAGCGGGAAGCCTCCCTGGATTCGGGAGCCCAGATCCTCTCCACTGATTTTCCTCCGGGCCATGAAAACCACCCCGAAGCACCGGCTTTCCTCTTCCAAGGCGGTACAACCCTGAACCCGGTGCGGCCCTGATGGAGTGCCGCATCGGCTGCGCTGCCTGCTGCGTCCAGATCACCATCTCCAGCCCCATCCCGGGCCTGCCCGGGGGCAAGCCCGCGGGGATGATCTGTCCCCATCTGGACAAACGGAACCGCTGCCGCCTCTGGGGCGGTCCCGACTACCCCGCCGTCTGCGCCGGCTTCCGGGCCGCCCCGGAGTACTGCGGCGCCACCAACGAAGAAGCCTTCGCCATCCTGGCCCGCCTGGAAGAAGAAACCGCCCCTTAAACCAGGCTGTCTTGAGATTTTTGTTTATACATAGTATATTCTTTCTAAGAGGTGGTTCATGAAAACGGTGGTTCAAAAGTGGGGAAACAGCCTGGGAGTGCGGATTCCTTCATTGTACGTTAAGGAATTTTCGTTAAAAAACGGAAGCCCCGTGGAAGTTTTTGAGGAAGCAGGAAAGATTGTCATCAAGCCGGAAAAACTTACCCTTGACGATCTGGTGGCCCGTATCTCCGCAGAGAACAGCCATGGCCCCATTGAAACGGGTGAATCTGTGGGAAATGAAGAATGGTAAAAGAGTACTTCCCCCGCCGGGGTGATCTCGTTTGGCTCGATTTTAACCCCCAGCTGGGTCATGAGCAGCGGGGCCGCAGGCCCGCCCTTGTCATCTCTCATGAGACATACAATAAGAAAACCGACATGGCCCTGTTCTGCCCCATCACAAGCAAGGTTAAAGGATACCCCTTCGAAGTAGAATTAGACAGCCCGAAAATACAGGGAGTCATTCTCAGCGATCAGGTCAAAACTCTGGGTTGGAGAATGCGCCGCGTCGAGTTTATCGAAAAACTCCCCTCCGAAAAGCTGGAAGAAGTCAGACAGAAGCTGACCCTGCTGTTTGGATAGAGGCCGGGTACCTCTCCCCGCAAGCCTTCGTTTCGCCGGCAGATACAATCCTTGAGAATTTCCGATCAAAGATCGGAAATCTCCTTTACTCATTTATTATGACGGATCTCAATTCCTTCCCCTGGATTTCAGCCATCTATCCAAAGATGTCTGGCTTTCCTGAGAATGATGGCCGGCAATAATACCTTCAATGCTGATATCCTCATCGAGGTCTTCCCAGTGGATTCCTTTTCCATTGCCAATGAGCCTGTAGTTATTACGTTCTTGTTGTGAGCCATAGTAGAGACGGGGATACCAACTTATGGGCAACGAAAGAACCCGACCATCATCAAGGGTAACGGTCAGAGTTTTGTCATCCACCTTTACTTCAACGACATTGGATACTTCTATTTCAGTCATTAAAGAACTCATTCCAGGACCTCACTATAAGTTGATGATTGGCTTCTATATGTCCCATTATTGTGCTGATCTCACTGTTTGAGAATCCGTGACTATTTTGAAGCCTTGGAGGTGTAAGCCAGAATTTGGCTGAAGCACCCCCTTTTTCAACATGTATATGGACAGGTTCCGCCCGATCACTTGAATAAAAGAAAAACCTATATCCGTCTATTCTTAAGACCGTAGGCATATCTATAGTATACTCTTTTTTGTGAGGATTAGACACGATTTTCTATTTAATCAAATGGGTCCCCGAATGTTAAGATTAAGTGTCACCCTGTAAAGGGCAAAAGAAAGTCCCATGAATCTCTGTTATTGTGTTTGTACCACCAAAAACAAAACGGAGGAAACA
>Ga0334882_1003225_pt1 | contig 15224 bp, 6 predicted proteins | sample GraSluR1_MG_5_FD_207226 | JGI IMG/M metagenome (GOLD analysis project Ga0334882, IMG submission 207226) | Sludge microbial communities from methane-producing bioreactor in Wageningen University, Netherlands - Granular Sludge_15_04-R1 | ecosystem: Engineered > Bioreactor > Anaerobic > Unclassified... | reverse complement strand
AAAGGTGCAGCTTACCATCGTAAAGCCCTTAATATTAGCAACTTCAGCTTTAATAACATAAGGATGCCCGAGGAGGCAAATCATAAGAAGGCAAATATGATCAACTGCCTTGATGATAATGTACGGGTTGAACTGGGGAAAGCCACGCAGCATGGCGGCGAGTCCGCATTTATTTCGCTTGAACGGGCGGTTGACGACCTTCTGCAAAATAAGCTTGATGTTCTGATTACCGCTCCTATAGACAAAAAAACCATTCAGTCGGATAGCTTCAGGTTCAATGGTCATACTGATTACCTGAAATCAAAGGCCGGCGTTGCCGATACCCTGATGTTCATGATAAGCGAAAACATGAAGATAGGTTTTGCTACTGGTCACGTGCCTGTGGGACAAATCCCCGGACTGGTAACAGAAGATTTGATCTTGTCGAAGTTGCGGATCATGCATCAATCACTCAATGAGGACTTTGGTATTCGCAAACCCAGTATGGCTGTACTTGGCCTCAATCCACATGCAGGCGACGATTCGCTGCTCGGGACAGAAGAGAGGGATGTTATTCTTCCGGCTATTGAAAGAGCAGCCACCGAAGGGATGCTCACTTTCGGCCCCTTTGCCGCAGACGGTTTCTTTGGTGCAGGATTGTTCGCAAAGTTCGATGCTGTTCTTGCAATGTATCACGACCAGGGCCTTGCACCCTTTAAAGCTCTTGCTTTCGACTCAGGGGTAAATTACACGGCAGGACTCCCTTTTATCAGGACCTCGCCTGTCCATGGCACGGCTTACTCAATAGCCGGAAAAGGAGAAGCATCGGAGAGCTCATTCAGGCATGCCATCTACCTGGCCTGCGACATATACCGTAACAGAATGCTCTTCAGGGAGATCGCCAGTAATCCTCTGAAACATCAGGATATAGAGATCCATACCGACCGGCCCGATGAACTGCCGCCGGAGATCCCTAATTCAGATCAGCATATATGATAGATTATATCAAAGGAACAATAACCGGACTGACTCCTGCCTGCCTGATAATAGAGACAGGAGGAATTGGTTATTTCATCAACATATCCCTTACCACCTTCTCGAAGCTGGATGAGAAGAAGGATCATATAATCCTTATACATGAAGTTATCAGAGAAGATTCTCATCAGCTTTTCGGATTTGCCGACAGTGAAGAGAGGGATATGTTCAGGCACCTGATATCTGTTACGGGAGTGGGGGCAGGTACTGCAAGAATGATGCTCTCGTCGCTTTCCCCGGGAGAAGTGGGAAAGGCAATAATGAGTTCAGATGTCAATATCCTGAAAAATGTTAAAGGAATAGGTTTAAAGACCGCGCAGAGAATAATTGTAGACCTTAAAGACAAGGTTGGCAAACATACCGGAACCGGCGAAATATTTGCATTTGCAGACAATACCAGACGTGAAGAGGCGTTATCTGCTTTAGTGATGCTTGGGTTTGCCAGAAGTGCCGTTAGTAAGATCCTTGATAAGATTTCCAGTGAAGAAAAAGAACTGTCAGTTGAGGACCTGATTAAGAAGGCGCTTAAGAACTTGTAATAAAGAATAATAGCCGGTTTGGGATCAGGGGTAGCATATAAAAATCTACTTAAATCTTTATATCTTGTACTACTCGCCTCCATAATTCTTTTGCCCTGGCAATCGTATGGTCAGGCCGGAGTTCAGAAGATAACCCCTGATACGTTGCCAAGACCCATTCTCAGACTGCAGGATGACTCAGGGATCCCATGGGAATTAAGACAGAGGTCCCCCCTTTTCCTCGATAACCCTTCCAACATCAGATCAACGGTAATTTACAATCCCGAGAGGAACGAGTACATTATTTACCAGAAGGTAGGTGAGTTTGATTATCGCCCTCCCGTCTATATGACTCCTGAAGAGTTCAGACGATATGAATATGAAAGAGCGATGCGGGCCTACTGGGACTCGAGGATAGCGGGAGAGGAGCCGGGCTACAGATCAGCGCTGATACCACAGATTGAAGTGGGTGGTGAGGCATTTGACAGGATCTTCGGAAGTAACGTCATTAACATTATCCCCCAGGGTTCGGCTGAACTGATATTCGGGATCAATATTTCCAGGACACAAAACCCTGCCCTTTCTGAAAGACTGCGAACGATCCCCACATTCGACTTCAAGGAGAAGATCCAGATGAACGTGACGGGCACCATTGGTGATAAGATGCAACTGGGGGTCAATTACAATACCGATGCGATGTTCGAGTTCGAGAACCGGACAAAGCTACAGTATTCAGGTAAGGAAGATGAGATCCTTAAAAAGGTTGAGGCCGGCGACGTTACACTCCCTCTTACCGGAACGCTCATAACAGGCAGCTACAGCCTTTTCGGCCTCAAGACAGAGATGCAGTTCGGAAAGCTTACCCTTACAACCGTATTATCACAGCAGAAAGGTGAATCGTCGGTTGTTGAGGTTAAGGGAGGTGCACAACTTAGTGAATTTGAAATATACGCCGATCAGTACGAGGCTAACAGGCATTTCTTCCTCGCTCAGTATTTCAGGGATATCTACGATAACTCACTTAAAAATCTTCCCGTTATAAGTTCCGGTGTAAACATCGAGCGTCTGGAGGTATGGATAACCAACAAGACAAGCCGCTTTGAGGAGGGTAGTAACAGGAACATAGTTGCTTTTCTCGATCTTGCTGAAAACAGCAACCATATTTTTAATAATATACCTGAATTTCAGAGCACTCCCGGCGCAGGCTTAATCCCGGAAAACTCAGTTAACCAGCTATATGAACAGCTTTCCTCAGCCTATAGCGGTGTAAGGGATGTTGACCAGGTGACGAATGTCTTCGATCCGCTTTACCCCAACTTCCAGATAGGCCGCGATTTTGAGAAAATTGAGAATGCCCGCATGCTGAATGAGAGGGAATACTATTTTAACCGCCAGCTGGGTTATATATCCCTTAACACAGCTCTCAATACCGATGAGGTGCTGGCCGTTGCTTTTGAGTTCACTTATAACGGGAAGCTGTACAAGGTGGGAGAATTCTCAACTGACGGGATAACTGCTCCTCAGGCTATGATACTGAAGCTTCTGAAAGGGACCACCCTGAGCCCCAGACTGCCTACCTGGAAGCTGATGATGAAAAATATCTACTCGCTCGGATCGGGAAGACTCGAACGAAGAAATTTCCAGCTTAATATCCTTTACCAGGATGATAAGACAGGCAATTCAATTAACTACCTTCCGGAAGGGAAGCTGGCTGATCAGATCCTTCTCCAGGTAATGGGTCTCGACAATCTGAATGCACAGCTCGACCGGGAACCCGACGGTTATTTTGATTTTATAGAAGATATTACGGTGAGAACTGACAGGGGCAAGATTATCTTCCCGGTCATCGAGCCATTCGGTACTCATTTGAAATCAAAGATATCGGATCCGGTCCTCGCTGAAAAATATATCTTCCAGGAGCTGTACGACTCAACACAGACCATTGCAAGACAGATTGCCGAGAAAAACAAATTCAAGCTGACCGGGCAGTATTCGTCCGAGTACGGATCTGAAATCAGGCTTAATGCAATAAGCATACCGCAGGGTGCAGTGAAGGTCACGGCAGGGGGAGTGCCACTGACAGAGAACGTTGATTACACCGTGGATTATAATATGGGTTCTGTAAGGATCATAAACCCGGCTCTTATAGAATCACAGACACCAATTCAGGTATCACTGGAGAGCAATCAGTTCTTTGGTTTCCAGACCAAGACACTGGTGGGCACTCATCTCGATTACCGGTTATCAAACAACTTTAACATAGGTGCTACGGTATTGCATCTGACAGAGCGGCCCTATACCCAGAAGGTGAATTTTGGAGAAGAGCCAATCTCAAATACCATCTGGGGCCTGAATACTTCTTATAAGACTCAGTCGCAGTTTATTACAAAAGCCATTGACAGAATTCCCTTTATTGATACAAAAACACCCTCAACTCTCTCATTTTTTGGCGAGTTTGCCCAGCTGGTGCCCGGCCATTCAAAGGCCATCTCAAGTGCGGGCAATGCATATATCGACGATTTTGAAGCCAGTGAGATACCACTTGACCTGAAATCATTCAATGCCTGGACACTGGCAAGCGTTCCACAGGGACAGGACCAGCTCTTTCCCGAAGCCCGCTACAATAATAACCTTGTAAGCGGTTTTAACCGTGCCAGGCTTTCGTGGTATGTGATAGATCCCCTCTTCCTGCGTAACGGATCATCAACACCCGATCATATAAAACAGAATCCCGATGAACAGTCGAGCCATTTTGTCAGAGAGATATACGAAAATGAAATATTCCCTTTCAGGGAGAGTCCGAGCGGATTACCAACCAACATCTCAGTGCTTAACCTTGCTTTTTATCCGGATGAGAGAGGCCCCTATAATTACGATACTTATCCCGGACCATATTCACAGGGGATGAGTGCGACCGGCGGACTTAATGATCCCGGATCGAGATGGGGAGGTATGATGAGGGAGATCCTTACAAGCGATTTTGAAACGGCGAATGTGCAGTATGTCAAGTTCTGGATGATGGACCCCTTTGTCGAGGATCCCATGCACCAGGGGGGTGATCTCTATATTAATCTCGGAAATATATCTGAGGATATTCTAAGGGATTCGAGAAAAAGCTTCGAGAACGGACTGCCGGGTTCGCCTGAGGTTACCAACGTTGATACTACCGCATGGGGAAGAGTCCCGACCATACAGGCTGTTGTGCATGCCTTCGACAACGATCTTGAATCGAGAAGATACCAGGATGTGGGCCTCGACGGTCTGAGAAACGAGGATGAGCAGACCTTTTTTGCCGATTTCCTTCAGAAAGCAGCGCTTATTGCCAGTCAGGAAGCTTACCAGGAGATATTAAAAGATCCCTCTGCCGACGATTTTCACTATTTCAGGGGGACAGACTTTGATCTTCAGAAGCTTGGCATAATCGAAAGATACAAGAGATATAACGGTAACGAAGGCAATTCGCCCACATCCGAGATGTCGCCCGAATCATACCCGACAACAGGCTCTACCCTGCCCGATATGGAGGATATAAACCGCGACAATACCCTGAGCGAGACAGAAAGCTACTACCAGTACAGGGTAAGCATAAGGCCGGGCGACATGCAGGTGGGAACCAACAACATTGTTGATGAGATAGAATATGAAGCCACATTTGCTAATGGGACCAAATCGAGGGTTAAGTGGTACCAGTTCAAGATCCCTATAACCGATTACGATAATGTAATAGGTCCTATCAGGGATTTTAAATCAATACGCTTCATGCGGCTCTTTCTTAAAGACTTTGAGGCTCCCGTGATAATGAGGCTTGCAAAGCTTGATCTTGTAAGGGCTGAATGGAGGAAATATAATATTTCGTTTATGGAGGGGGGTGAAAGGATAACAATACCCGAGTCAGCGGACGGCACTTTTGATATCAGCTCGGTAAGTATCGAGGAGAACTCAGGAAAGGAACCCGTTAATTATGTTCTGCCTCCCGGTTTCACCAGGATAGTGGATCCCCAGAATCCACAGCTGAGACAGCTTAACGAGCAGTCGATGGTATTGAGGGTTCAGAACCTCGAGGATGGTGATGCACGTGCTGCATTCAGGAATGTAAACCTTGACATACGCCAGTACCGCAGGCTGAGGATGGAGGTGCATGCTGAAGCTCTGATGGGGCAGCCTCTTTATGATGACGAACTGACAGCCTTCATAAGAATAGGTTCGGATTACAAGGGTAACTTTTATGAATACGAGATCCCCCTGAAGCTTACTCCTCCCGGGCGGTACGATAACAAAAGTGATGCTTCAAGGGCGCTTGTATGGCCGGCGGAGAACAGCTTCAATATCGACCTCTCCGTTTTCCAGGAAGCCAAGCAGGAGCGCAATCGCCAGATGCAACTGGCGGGATCGTCATTAAGCGTATCGGATGTCTTTATTTACGCATCGGATAATGCCAGGATCTCCGTGTCAGGGAATCCCAATATGAGCAATATCAGAGTGATAATGGTAGGTGTAAGAAACCCGATCAAAACCCGCAGGGCTGGTATTGACGACGGTAATCCCAAATCGGGAGAGATATGGGTTAATGAATTGAGATTGAGTGATTTTGTGGAGGATGGAGGTTGGGCTGCCAATGCTCATCTCCAGGCAAGACTGGCCGATTTCGGTACGGTGGATATGGTTGCACAGGCAAGTACACCCGGCTGGGGGAGCATTGAAAAAAAGGTAAATGAGCGAAGCAAGGAACAGGTAATCAAGTATGATATCTCCTCAAGCTTTGAGCTGGGAAAATTCTTCCCGGAACAAATAGGCGTCAGACTTCCCGTTTATGTTGGCTATTCCGAAGCACGAATTCAGCCGCAGTATAATCCCCTCGACCCCGACATCGAGCTTAAAATAGCCCTTGACGACGCAAAGGATAAATCGGCCCGCGATTCCATAAGGGCAATAGCAGAAGATTATGCGAGGCGCAAAACAATTACGGTAAGCAATGCAGGAATAACACGCAGAGGAGAGAAGCCGCATGTCTGGGATATAGCCAATTTCAGCGTCAACTATTCCTACAATGAGGTTTACAGGAGCAATACGAAAACCGAAATCGATCTTGAGAAGAACTACAGGGGTGGCATAAATTATGATTTCCAGGCTCAGCCGGTCAATATAATGCCTTTTAAGAATGTAAAATTCCTTAATCCAGCGGTCTTCAGGATCATAAAAGATTTCAATTTCTATCCATACCCGAGGAGTATATCATTCAGGACAGACATGTACCGGTATTATAATGAGGTTAAAACCAGGAATATTAATAATCCTAATCTGAAGATAATCCCGTCTTTCAGGAAAGATTTCGAGTGGAGCCGTATCTATGATATCAAGTACGATCTGACCCGTCAGCTTAAAGTTGATTTTACTGCAACCAATCTTGCCCGTATTGACGAACCTTCAGGTGGAGTGGACAGAGTAAGGTACGGAAATCAGTATGAACAATGGCGCGACTCTGTCCTTGTTAATCTCAGAAATTTCGGCCGGACAACAAACTACAACCATTTTATCAACATCACATACAATGTCCCTGTAAATAAACTCCCGCTGCTGTCGTGGCTAAATGCCAATGCCCGTTACAGTTCGGATTTTACCTGGCTTGCAGGGCCGCTTTTCCCCGATACGATGAATATCAACCTTGGGAATACCATAAAAAACAGGAATGATATCACCCTCACAGCCACGGCAAACCTGACAACACTTTACGGCAAATCGGCATTCCTGAAGAATATTGAAAACAATACGCGCCCCGATGCGGTTCAGAGGATGAAACCGGAATACAAAACGGTGACATACACTGCGGAGAGGATCAACTTCAGGCCGAACGCGGCAAGAACAATAAGCCACAATCTCAGAACCAGCGATGTAACGGTGAGGGTAATTAAGAGCGATGGATCTGAACTGGAGGGGAAAACCGAAATTATAAGTGAGAATCGAATTTCTTTCACTTCCGAAGTACAGGAGAACGGTACACAGGTGATAATAGAAGGGAGGGTATTAAAGAAAAGAAATCCGCTTACTGTAACAGGAGAATATATTGTACGGGCTCTGATGGGGGTCAGGTCGGTAAGCCTTACATGGTTGTCGGCACAGGGGCAGTTTCTGCCCGGATACATGCCCGGGACAAAATACCTGGGGATGTCTGAATACAATAATGCACTTGCTCCGGGCTGGCCTTTTGTGCTGGGCTACAGCGACAGAAATTTCTTCGACAGGGCGGTCACTAATGGTTGGCTCTCAACAGATACACTACTCAATACACCTGCAATGTACAACCATAAGTTCGATATCTCCCTGCGAAGCGTTGTTGAACCATTTCCGGGCTTCCGAATGGATGTGACAGCAGACAGGCGATTCATGGAAAATGTAAGCTCTTATTATATAGCCGATTACAATGGTAATTTTCCCGACAGTACAAGAAATCGTGTTGTAAGCGGTAACTTCTCGATATCGGTCATTTCATGGGGAACAGCCTTTGAAAAGATCACTAAGGAGAATGATTATAAATCACCGGCCTTCGAGGCATTTAAAAGAAATACAATCGTTATTTCCGAAAGAAGGGCTGAAGAGAGGAGGAAGCTTGACCCGGGTTATAACCCGAATATTGATCCTGTTACCGGATTACCTGTAGAAGGTCCTTATAAGAGTGGATACGGTCCAACTTCGCGCGAGGTGCTGATACCTGCATTTTTCGCGGCATACACCAAGAAGAATGCAGAAAAAGTAGGGCTCGATCCTTTTCCTTCGGTAATGAAAATGATGCCCAACTGGAGAATAAACTTCGAAGGTCTGTCAAGATTTCCTTTCGTCCAGAAGACCTTCAGGTCAATCAATATCTTTCATCAGTACAGGAGCATTTACCAGGTAGGCTCATTTATTACCAATCTAAACTATTTGGCTGGTGAGAGCGGACTCAGCATGGTACGGGACCTTCAGAACAATTACATTCAGCTGTACGAAATAAATGTAGTCACACTAAGTGAGCAGTTCAGCCCTCTGATTAACGTCGACATGAACTGGAATAACAGTCTGACAACACGGTTTGAATGGAAAAAATCGAGGACAGTCTCCCTTAATCTTACAAGTAATCAGATTGCCGATGCGAGGCTGAATGAACTTATATTCGGCGCGGGATACCGTTTTGATGATGTTCAGATTGCAGTCAGGTCAGGCGGAGGCCAGAAAGTACTCAGAAGTGACCTGAATATAAGGCTTGACCTCTCGATAAGGGACGACAAAACACTGGCCAGGAAACTTGTGGAGGATGTCAACCAGCCTGTTGTGGGTCAGAAACGGTTTACAATCTCGGCCACTGCCGATTACGTTCTGAGCGACAGGTTCAATCTTCAGATATTTACCGACCATACAATGAACAATCCTTTTGTGGCCAATACTTTCCCTACATCAAATACAAATTTCGGGTTCAGCCTCAGGTTTACACTTGTCCAGTAAATGGCACGTTCGTCATTCCTTGAGAATTTCTGGATTATGAGGTTACATGAACGAAAAAAAACCTATTTTTGGATAGTTTATTTCCGGAACAACTGAAACTATTTAATAACAGAAGAAAAATGAATATTCCTGCAGATTTATTGTACACCAAAGACCACGAATGGCTGAGAGTTGAAGGTGACTTCGGGTATGTCGGAGTCACTGATTTTGCACAGGGAGAGCTGGGCGATATTGTTTTCATTGAGATAGAAACGCAGGGTGAGACCCTGGCCAGGGAAGAAGTATTTGGCACGATAGAGGCGGTTAAGACAGTATCGGATATGTTTATGCCGGTAAGCGGAGAGATTACAGAGGTTAATCCTGCAATTGAGTCATCGCCCGAGATTGTGAACAAAGATCCCTATGGTGAAGGGTGGATGATTAAAATCAGGATGACCGATCCGTCGGAGACCACCGGACTTCTCACGGCTGAAGCCTACAAAGCTCTTGTTTAGTATTTATCAGAGACTTTTTTTGACCTCAAATTCCTGATAGCCTTCGATTACATCTCCAACCTTAATATCATTGAAGTTGGAAATGTTAAGGCCGCATTCGTATCCGGCAGTGACCTCTTTTACGTCATCCTTGAACCGTTTCAGCGATCCCAGTTCGCCGGAATAGATCACAATACCGTCGCGTATTATTCTCACCAGTGTATTCCTTGTCAGCCTGCCTTCACGCACGTAGCACCCGGCAACGGTTCCCACCTTGGTAACCTTGAATATATCCCGTATCTCGAGTGTTGCAACTATCTCTTCCTTTATCTCAGGAATGAGCATACCTTCCATTGCTGATCTGATCTCTTCGATGGCATTGTAGATTATTGAATAGAGACGTATATCGATCTCTTCCTTCTCCGCCAGCTTGCGCGCGCTCAGGGAAGGTCTTACCTGGAATCCCACGATGATGGCATTTGATGCTGCAGCAAGCAGGATATCCGATTCCGATATCTGTCCTACCGCTTTATGGATTATATTAAGCTGGATCTGGGGTGTGGAAAGTTTGATCAGCGAATCGCTCAATGCTTCGACCGATCCGTCAACATCGCCCTTGACAATTATATTGAGTTCCTGGAAGTTACCTATAGCTATTCTTCGGCCTATTTCATCGAGAGTAATATGTTTCTGGGTGCGGAGCCCCTGTTCTCTCTGGAGTTGAGCTCTGCGGGTGGCAATATCTTTTGCTTCCCGGTCGCTTTCCATTACATTGAACTTATCGCCTGCCTGGGGAGCGCCGTTCAGTCCGAGGATTAGGGCGGGTATTGAGGGGCCGGCTTCGGTTATCTTATGCCCCCTTTCGTTATACATGGCTTTTACGTGCCCGAAGCAGGTGCCGGCCAGCATGATATCCCCTATCTTCAGGGTCCCGGCCTTTACCAGCACCGTTGCCGTATATCCTCTTCCCTTGTCCAGCGATGATTCAATCAGCGTTCCGATAGCCGGTTTGTCAGGATTAGCCTTCAGGTCGAGAAGTTCCGCCTCGAGGAGCACCTTGTCAAGAAGAAGGCCCACATTGAGACCGCTCAGTGCGGATATCTCCTGCGACTGGTATTTACCTCCCCAGTCCTCAACCAGGTAATTCATGTTGGCGAGAGCCTCCTTTATCTTCTCGGGATTGGCGGACGGTTTATCTATCTTGTTGATGGCAAACACTATAGGCACCCCTGCCGCAGATGCATGGTTAATGGCTTCAACGGTCTGCGGCATCACCCCGTCGTCAGCGGCAACAACAATGATGGCGACGTCGGTAATCTGGGCTCCACGTGCACGCATTGCGGTAAAAGCCTCGTGACCGGGAGTGTCAAGGAAGGTCAGTTGCCTGCCGTTATCGAGATGAACGTTATATGCACCAATATGCTGGGTTATCCCGCCGGCTTCTCCGGCAATAACATTGGTCCTTCTGATATAATCGAGGAGTTTGGTCTTCCCGTGGTCCACATGACCCATAACAGTCACGATAGGTGACCTTGGTATGAGATCCTCATCTTCGTCTTCCTCTTCTCTTACTGCCTCCTGGAGCTCAGCACTGACAAACTCAACCTTGAACCCGAACTCGTCGGCCAGTACAGCCATAGTCTCGGCATCGAGCCTCTGGTTGATCGAAACGAAGAGACCCAGGTTCATGCATGTTGAGATAATCTCAGTAACAGGAGTGTTCATCATTGTTGCCAGCTCGTTTACCGAAACGAATTCCGTTACCTTAAGAATATTCTTCCGGCTTTCCATGAGGTCTTCAACCTCCCGGTGCTTCTGGCTGATGGCCTCTCTTTTTTCCCTGCGGTATCTCGATCCTTTGGATTTGCCTTTTGTGGTCAGGCGCGCAAGAGTCTCCTTGATCTGTTTTTGTACTTCCTCCTCGTTAACCTCAGCTCTTACGGGCCGTTTTCTGGTAGTTTTAATACCCGGTTTTTCCTTCTTGTCACCACCCGTTTTGCCGACAGATATGATCTCAACCTCTTTGGAGATCCTTTTCCTTTTCTTCTTCCTCCTGGAACCCTGTTCTCCTTCAGCTTTTCCAGGCTGATGAGCAGCGCTCTTCTTCTTCTCCTCAACGGGAAGATCAATCTTCCCGACGACGGTTGGACCGGATAACTTCCTGAACTCGGGTTTGAAGAGCTCCACCACCTCCTCCTCTTCCTTCTCAGGTTCAGATGCCTCAGCCGCGCTAACCTCAGGTTTTACGGTTTCAGTATCGACCCCGTCAGCAGGCTTTCCGGCCTCCTCTTTTACGGCAGAATCCTTTTCATCTTCCTTTACTCCGGCTGCTAAAGGTTCTTTTGGCTCTTCCTTTCCGGGTTTTTTCTCTTTCTCACCAGATTTAACCTTTTCCTCTTTCTTTGAAGGTCTGGTCTTGCCTGATGCTTCCTCAAGATCGATCTTCCCCAGGATATGAATATCAATCCCGGGTTTTTCTTTCTTCTTCTCTTCAGGCACAATTTTCTCTTCCCTGTCACCGGTTTTCTTTTCAGCTGTTTCTGTTCCTGCCGGTTCGGCAGCCTGTTCCGGGGGACCCGTTTGTGCCGGATGATCGGGTTTTTCAGTTTTGGGTTTGGAGACTTTGTCGAGATCTATCTTCCCAACCAGCTTAATGTCAGGCTTTTTGATATCAGGCTTGATATCGATTCCTTTTTTAGCTCCTGATGTGTCCTTAATAAGTATTTCCTCATCCTTTTCGCTTTCGTCGGTAACCATCTTTTCCCCGACGTCGTCGATGGAAACAGTTTCCTTCTTCCGGTGAAGGTCACTCAGGATGAGTTTTTCAGATTCTTTCTTGGCACTCAGGTCGGTGCTGTATTCCTTGATAAGAAGGGCGTATGCTTCCAGTGGAAGTTTGGTGTTAGGATTAGGATCAATATCAAACCCCTTCTTATGAAGGAATTCCACGATAGTGGCAATTCCCACATTGAATTCGCGAGCTGCTTTACTTAATCTCGTTAACTTAATTTCGTCTGCCATAAATATGCCTTGCCTTTTACTTCAAATAAATAAGCCGGGGTTTATATTGAAAAAATCCTAATCAAATTCTGCCTTTAATATTCCTATCACTTCTTTAACTGTCTCTTCTTCAAGATCGGTGCGTTTAACAAGGTCGCTTATGGAAAGATTCAGTACGCTTCTTGCGGTATCGCAGCCAATGGCTTTCAGTTCATCGATTATCCATTCTTCAATCTCATCGCTGAACTCCTCAAGGTTAACATCCTCTTCATCTTCTCCTCCCGGCTCCCTGTAAACATCTATCTCGTATCCCGTCAGCTGACTGGCCAACTTAATATTGAGGCCGCCTTTCCCGATTGCCAGTGATACTTCGTTGGGTTTAAGAAAGATCTCTGCTCTTTTTGTTTCCTCGTTAAGCTTAATCGAGGTTATCTTTGCCGGGCTCAGTGCTCTCTGAATGAACAGCTGCGTGTTGGTGGTATAATTTATAACATCAATGTTCTCATTCCGGAGCTCCCGTACTATGCCATGTATTCTCGATCCTTTCATTCCGACACAGGCTCCAACGGGATCGATCCTCTCATCGTACGACTCGACGGCCACCTTAGCCCGTTCACCCGGAACCCTTACAATCTTTTTTATAGTGATAAGTCCGTCGAATATCTCAGGAACCTCGAGCTCGAATAACCTTTCAAGGAATACCGGTGAGGTGCGGCTCAGAATAATAAAAGGCGTGTTGTTTCTCATCTCGACCTTTATGACGACAGCCCTGACGGTATCTCCCTTGCGGAAATGATCGGAGGGTATCTGCTCGCTCTTGGGTATAATAAGCTCATTCCCGTCATCATCAAGAACAAGTATCTCCCGTTTCCACACCTGGTAGATCTCACCGGTGACGATTTCTCCGATCCTGTCCTTGTATTTCATGTAAATGTTATTCTTCTCAAGATCGAGTATGCGGGCTGTGAGGTTCTGCCTGAGTGATAATATTGCCCTTCTGCCGAAATCGAGAAATTTAACTTCATCCGACACCTCTTCCCCGATCTCATAATCCTCATCTATATCCTTTGCCTGTGAGAGTGGTATCTGGGTATTCGGATCAGTAAAATCATCATCATCAACCACCTCCCTGTTTCTCCATATCTCAAAGTCACCTTTGTCGATATTAACGATAATATCAAAGTTATCGGCCGATCCGTACTTTTTCGCCAGCATGCCCCTGAAAACATCTTCAAGAACGCTCATCATTGTAGGACGGTCAATATTCTTCAGTTCCTTGAATTCTGAAAAAGTGTCGAACAAATTAACATTTTCCATTTGGTCTTAACCTCTTTTATTATTTTATCGTATATAATGCTCTTGTCGATTTTACCTGGTCATAATTAAAAGAGACCTCCCTGATCACTTTTACTTTACCCTTTTCCTTTATCTCCGTCTCGATCTCAAACCCGCCGGCCGTAACATTCTTAAGCAATCCGGTCAGCTTGTTTCCGTCGGTTCCGGTCACTTCAACCAGCCTGCCTTCATTCTTGTTATATTGTTGAATGACGGCAAAGGGCATATCAAGACCCGGAGATGAAACCTGCAGCTCATAATCCTCCCTGTCGCGGTCGAGATTCTTTTCGACATAACGATGGAGTGCAACACATTCGTCGATTTTTATACCGTCCATCGTATCGGCAAGCACGGTAATCCTGTTGGATGCACTGATCTTAATACCAACAAGAAAGAGCCCCTTTTCTGCGATGAACTCTCTTACAATCCTCTCAACTTCCGCTTTATCTGCCATACTGCAAGATTACGGGTAACAAAATAGGGGACTCTGGTCCCCTAGGTCTCAATTACCCCTCAAATCGCTTGCAAATGTAATCAATATTATTTTATCACCAAAATTATTAATATTATTATTGCAGAGCATCATAGCGCCGGAAATGGAAAATCAGTTATGATTTTTCATTACGGTTGAGAATTGATGACAGCGGGGTGGCTGAAAGAGGATCCCTTTACATAAACTTCTCGCGTTTCTGAAGCTTTAACAAACCGGCAAGAAGGAAGAGGATTGTGCCTGTGATCAGTATTATCCGGTTCTTAAGCGTGATGATGGCCCATGTTGTCTCATTAACGTCGTAGGGCAGCTGGTATGGGTTCAGGAAAACATTCCACTGGCTTTTCCGCAGGGGTTCGCTCAGGATCATGAAGAATATTCCGAAAATGATCATTATCACCGCTGTACCGTTCCCGCTCCTGATAACTGTTGAAAGCATGAAAGCCATCATTCCGAGAAAGAGGACCGGCAGCATTACCTGAGCAGCAACCTCGATGAAGTCAAATCTCACAATAAGAAGCGATGAAAGCCAGGTAAACAGTGTCAGGATGATATATGCAATGACGAAGATCAGCATGATCCTGACAAGCCACACCTTATACCTGTAGTTGGGTATACCGAACAATATCTCTATTGTTCTGGAGTCCTGATCGTTCTGTATCCCAAAAACAGCGGGATAAAACACCAGCAGGATCCCTGAAAACAGAAAAACGCCGTACAGATCCTGCACTCTTGACACATCGTTGGAAAAGACATAAATTACCGATAAGCCGAGGTAAAAGGCAACGGACCCTGCAAGGAACCAGATAAATTTATTGGCAAAGATGATCCTGAGGTTATAGACTATGGTCCTGTAAACAAGGTCGGCAAGATTGTATAGTTTATTACTTTTCATTTCTTCAGTTATTTTTTTACGGA
>Ga0334882_1003217_pt1 | contig 15254 bp, 10 predicted proteins | sample GraSluR1_MG_5_FD_207226 | JGI IMG/M metagenome (GOLD analysis project Ga0334882, IMG submission 207226) | Sludge microbial communities from methane-producing bioreactor in Wageningen University, Netherlands - Granular Sludge_15_04-R1 | ecosystem: Engineered > Bioreactor > Anaerobic >... | reverse complement strand
GTCTCAGATCGTTCCGAGCCGGCACCGCCCGCTGCAATTTGGGCTGATCAACATTGGCATCTTGAGCGTCAACTTTGGAAGCGGGCAGCCGCCGGAAATTAAACTGATTTCTGAACTGCTCGATTATATTGAGATCCTCCGCGAAGACGGCAGCCTCGCCACGGATGACGACATTGCCCTGGTTCGCGACCTGCGGGAACGCATCCTGATTCGTGATGAGATCACCCCGGAGCTCATCCGGCCAGTTCTGACCGTCACGGATGGTCCTCTGGATATCTTTTATCGCAGCGACATCCCGAGTCAAAAAGTCCGGGCAGCCCAAAAAGAAGTTTTTCAACTCGACCAGCACCTGCAGCAGGAAGGCATTCTGAGCGCGGGCTACATCGACAAACCCGGTTCATCCATGCTGCATAATATGCTCGCTGTTTTCGCTGAGGTGGCGGGAAATTCTGAGTCTGAACAAAAAAAATATCGGGTGAGCGACCGCATTCTGCTGGGGAATCGCATCAATCCCGGTGAGCGCTCGGCTGTATTTGAGATCATCTCCAAACGTCGGGGCGACCCGGTGGACCGCTTGCGGGTCGCATTCTTTTATATGAATGTCGGCACGGTAAAAGAACATCCCTGGCTGGCCAGAGTTGAAATCCCCTATTGGATCTCGCAAGAACCGGAGTTGGTTGGTTTTATCCATGCAGCCCTCTTTGCTGATGCCCAAGTGCTCGATTCCCATCCCTACCCTTACTCGCTCCACCGCGCGCACGAATTAGCAGTGGTGAAGCAAGCCGAGTATGAAGAAATTGAAAACCTGCTGCTTTCCAAATTTCCTGATGGCAGTGAAATCACAGGCTACCGGTCAAATAAAGACTACCTGAAAGGTCTAAAATGAGCGAAACACAAAAAAGTATCCCCATTGGCAAGCTCTTGCGGGCAGAAAACAGCAATTTTGTCGCTGGCTGTCGCGTTCGGGAGTTGGACACGCCTGCTCTTGGTGCCCTTGTCAAAGTTAAGCTGGAGGATCAGAGCGAGATTTACGGGCTTATCACCAATATTCTGATCAACGATGATAGTCTTGTTCGTCAACTGGTCTCAGGGGTAAGTATTCCCACAGAATATACTGCTGATAACCGTTACAACCGCAACTTGCCAGTTGAGATCCATGTCCTGACAGTCGGATACTCCCAAAATGGGTCCATATCTCACCGCTTGCCTCCCCGCCCACCGCTCAGCCTGGACGAGCTGCACCTTTGTAACCCGGATGAGTTGTGTCATTTCACCTCGCTAAACGAACAGTCCTACTTGCGCCATATCCTGCGCTTGCTGGATCAACCGGTGGAAGAACTGCTTGCCGCGCACTTGCGCCAGGCAAAAAGCGCGCATGAAACTGCCGATGACAGCGCCTGGTACGAGCAAGCCTGCCAGAAAATGATCACACTGTTACGGGATGACTACCCACGTCTTACAACCGTGTTGGACGTATTGACCGACCTGGAGCGTGAATAAGATGGAAAACCAAACACTCACTCAAAACACCACTATTGGCTATGTGATCGGCGGTGGACTGGAAGCCAACCTGGAAGTCCGCCTGACAGTCCCCCCACAGGAGGTGCAGGAAGGCGCTTTTGTCGTGGTCGACAGCAACAACTGGCGTTTTTTCGGTCTGGTCACTGATTTGCGACTGACAGCTATCGATGAGCATTATGCCAACCAACTCAACTCCGAGCGCTTCGCGCCTCACCTGGCGGATTACCTCAATGAGCAAACCCTTTTTACCAACCTGGCAATCATGCCTGTGCTGATGAAGGAAAAGGGTCCTGATCTTGCTTCACCCGACTATTCAGCCTGGCGCAGGGAACATACTGAAGATCCGTCTCCCATGCCAGTCAAAACAATTCCAAATCACCATGCAGCGGTAAAACTGGCTGATCGGGCTGATATCGCTGATATTTTCGGAGAAGAAAATAATAAGGAGATTTTCCGCGTTGGCAGCACCCGCGAGCAGGATCATCCTGTCTGTCTGAACCTCGATAAGTTCGTTCAGCGTTCTTCCGGGATTTTTGGCACCACTGGCTCTGGCAAGTCCTTCCTGGCACGCATGATTCTGGCTGGCTTGATCCACGCTGATCACGCTTCCACCTTGATTTTTGACATGCATAACGAATATGGAATCGATTCGACCTCCTCGGATACTGGCGATGCCGTCGTAGGATTGAAAGGCAAATTCAGTAATAAGGTTCGCCTGGTTGGGTTGGGAGCGGGCACAAAATTTGGTAATCAGCAGCCTGATTACACCCTTGAAGTCAGTCACAGCGATATTACTGTTGAGGATGTGCTGCAGCTCACTCAAATTCTCAATCTAAAAGAAACCACTGCCACCACTCTGGATAAATTGGAAAGCGAATTTCACGAAGATTGGTTTACCAGATTCATGCAAATGAATGTGGGCGCGGTCGTTGAGAACGAAGAAGGGAAAACGGAACCTGCTCCGGACAGCGTAGCCTTTTGGGCTCGTCAAGCCGGCATCCACCCCGGTGCAGCCGAAGCGCTGCGCAGCAAGCTTAATCGTCTTTTTAACCGTCCTTATCTTACCGATGCGCCTGCCAGCAGTGGACTTAACGCCATCATCACCAGTCTTCAGGACAAACGTCATGTCGTGCTCTCTTTTGGCAAATATGACAACGAGTTGGATTACCTGCTGGTCACCAACCTGATCACCCGAAAAATTCGAGACACCTGGGAGCGATCCACTGAAGATTTTCACAGTGGAAATGGGCAGGAACCACGTCCACTGGTGGTCGTAGTGGAAGAAGCCCACAAATTGCTCAACCGGGAGATGGCGTCTCAAACCATCTTCAGCACCATCGCACGCGAAATGCGCAAGTACTATGTGACTCTGCTAATCATTGATCAACGTCCTTCTCAGATTTACGACGAAGTCATGTCCCAATTGGGCACGCGTATCTCCGGCTCCCTGGGCGATGAGAATGATATCAATGCCGTCCTTTCTGGTCTCCCTGGCAGAGGTGGACTGCGGGGTATGCTGGCAAAACTGCAGCCTAAAGAAGAGGTGCTGATGCTCGGTTGGGGTGTGCCGATGCCGATTCCGATCCGTTCACGACGCTATGACCAGCAATTCTGGGTCGACCTTTTGGGAAACGAGCACAAACCTCAAACAACGAAGGAATTTAATAGCTTTTTAGGGATGGACGATGATTCCGATTAAACTACGCCTGGCAGGTTTCACCTCTTACCGCGAACCGGTCGAGATCGAGTTCAGCGGCTTCGACCTGGCTTGCATCTCTGGATCGAACGGCGCTGGAAAATCATCACTGCTGGACGCCATCACCTACGCGCTCTATGGCAAAGCCCGGGCGCAAAATGAAGCCATCATCAACACCGCCAGTAAAACAGCCGAGGTGATCCTCGATTTTGAATACGAAAACCAGGTCTACCGAGTCAGCCGCAGCAACTCCCGCGGTAAAACCGCCCAGGTCGACTTCTTCATTCAGCAATCTGATACTGAAACGCAGGACAAAAGCTGGAAGGTCCTGACCGAACGCACACTGCGCGAAACCGATGCCAAAATCATCAATACCCTGCGTCTGGACTACGAGAGTTTTGTTAATGCGTCTTTTTTCCTGCAGGGCAAGGCCGATTCTTTCGCCACCAAAAAACCTTCTGAGCGTAAAGAAATTTTGGCTGCAATCCTTGGGCTTGATCAATGGGAGGTCTTCCGCAAAGCCGCCAACGAAAAGAACCGCCAGGCACGTACGGATGCCAAACTGATCGAGCGGGATATTGCCGCCATCCAGGAGGAAATCGAAACTGAAGAGCAACTGCACCATGACCGTGAATTGCTTGAGCGCGATCTGGATCTGGTGCGGGAGAAGGTCAGCAGCCGCCAGGCACAGTTGGATGTACTGCGCGCCAAAGGCCAACTGCTTATAAATCAGACCAAGCAAGTCGAATCTCTCAAATTGCAACTTGAACGGTCCCGCCAGTCTGTGCAGCGCAAGCAGCAGCAGGCAAACGAAAAACAAACCACGCTTGAGGAATACCAGCTCAAGCTTGCCCAGGCTACCCAAATTGAAAGCGCATATAAGCAGCTTTTGAGCAGCCGCAAAGAGCTGGAGCGCCTTGATCAGCTCTCCCAGCAATTTTGGCCGCTCGAACGACAGCGCTCCGGCTTGGAAACCCAACTCCAAAGCCACCTGCAATCGCTTGAACGTGAGATCCGCACTCTCCAGGCAGAAGAACAGGAGCTGCAGGACGCCCTCAACGGTTCTGAACAAAAAAGTGCAAAATTGAAAGACCTGACTGAGAGAATGGCTGCTTTTGCCGTTTTAGCTGATCCCCAGGAATTAAACGAACAAATCCAGGCAATTACCACACAAATTGGGGAGTTGGAAAGTCAGAATGGCAGTCTTAAAGCCAGGATGGATGAACTCGCTGACCGAAAACGAAAAGTGGAAAACGCTTCCGGCTCGGTCTGCCCAATGTGCGGGCAAGATCTCTCTCCACAACATCGTCAGGAGATCATCGCTGAAATCAACGATTTGGGCAAACCCCTTGGCGATCAACACCGTGCCAACCGGGCTGAAACTGAGCGGCTCAAAACCGAGAAAACGAAACTGGAAAACCAGGTTGCGCAAGCACGCCAGCAAGAGCTCCAGCGCTTGAACCTGCAGCGCGAACAGGCTTTACTGCATCAGGAGCTAAATCTTCTGCAGGATCGTGAAAATGCCTGGCAGACCGGAAAAGCAGCCCGCCTGCTTCAGGCTATCACCGAACGGGACGAGCAAACCTTTTTGCCCGATCTGCGGCAGCAATTGAGCCAGGCTGTTCAAAAAATCTCCGCTCTTGCTTACGACTCGAATGCACACAATCAGTTACGCCAGCATGTACAGGAGCAAGCCGCTACTGAAGAAGCCTGGCAGGAGCTCCAACTCGCTAAAAACAGTTCTCTCTTGCTAAAGGCTGAGCTTGAATCCATGCACAGCGAGATAAAGCATGAAGAAGAAAATCTCGCAGAAGCTGAATCACATTATGAACAAGAAGTGCAAGCCCTGGAGCACGCCCGTTCCGAAGCCCAGGACAGCCGTTTAGCGGAAGAAGAGCTTGCCGGTCTGCGCGAGGAGCAGGATGTCTACAACCGCAAACTTGGCGAAATCGACCAGGCTCTCTCAACTATTAAAACCCAGCGTGAACGTCAAGCCAGGCTGCGCCAGGATCTGGAAGCTGCGAACGAGATGGTGCGTCAGTATTCCAAACTCGAAACTGCCTTTGGCAAAGATGGTGTCCCCGCCATGTTGATTGAGCAAGCCCTGCCTGAACTGGAAGATCAAACCAACGAGTTGCTTGCCCGGCTTTCGGATTACGGCATGAGCGTTCGCTTTAGCAGTCAACGAGCCTACAAAGACAACAAGCGCAAAGACCTGATGGAGACGCTTGATATCCTGATCAGTGATGGTTCTGGTTCACGCGATTATGAAACCTACTCTGGCGGCGAAGCCTTCCGCATCAATTTCGCCATCCGGTTGGCGCTCAGCCGCGTGCTCGCTCGCCGTGCTGGGGCAAAATTGCAGACACTCGTCATTGATGAAGGTTTTGGCAACCAGGACGCCCAGGGACGCCAACGTCTGATCGAAGCGATTAACGCCGTCCGCCCGGATTTCCAGAAAATCCTTATCATCACCCACCTGGAGGAACTGAAGGATTATTTCTCTACCCGCATCGAAGTCACCAAAACCCCTGCTGGTTCGCAGGCTGAGGTGCTGTTGGGCTAACAACAACAGTATCTTTGGATCAGAATGTAATTCCTTTTTTCGGTCATTGCGAGGGAGCTTTAGCGACCGTGGCAATCTGCCTTTTCATCTTTATCGACGGCGTGTTTTGGATCTCACTCCGACAATCGATGCAATACTGCTACATCCAGTAAACCTCGCAATCGCCTCATCCACGTGATAAAATTGAACTGTCTTCACCTCTGTTTTGTCGTTAACTTTGCCAGGTTTCTGGAAGCCTGATATCAACATAATAAAGAACAGGAGTCATCATGAGTATTCATCCTCTCGCCGGCAAGCCCGCCCCTTTCGAATATCTCGCCAATATTCCCCGTCTTGTCTCCGCCTATTACACAATTCACCCCAAACCAGGTGAGCCTGCCCAAAAGGTTGCTTTTGGCACCTCCGGGCATCGCGGTAGTTCGCTGACAGCCAGTTTCAATGACGACCATGTGGCAGCCATCACGCAGGCAATCGTGGAATACCGCCGGGGAGAAGGCATCAGCGGTCCTCTCTATATGGGGATGGATACGCACGCTCTGTCAGAGCCTGCCTTGTACACTGCGATCGAAGTTTTCGCCGGCAATGGTGTGGACATTCGCATCCACCAGGATCACCGCCATACTCCCACTCCTGTCATTTCGCATGCCATTCTGACTTTCAATTCAAGTTTTCCTGATGTGCAAGCGGATGGTGTCGTGATCTCACCTTCACATAACCCTCCCGAAGATGGTGGTTTCAAATACAATCCGCCCAATGGCGGTCCAGCCGATACTGGCACGACCAAATGGATCCAAAACCGCGCCAACCAGATCATCGCCAATGGTATGAAAGAGGTACGCCGCATCCCGCTCAACAAAGCGATGGCAGCCTCAACCACTACCCAAATAGACCTGATTACCCCCTACCTTAAAGACCTCGAGAACGTGATTGACATGAAAGCCATCGCGGACTCGAAAATCCATATCGGTGTCGACCCCCTGGGTGGATCGGGCATCGCCTTTTGGGAGCCGATGGCTGAAATGTATGGGCTGAACCTGGAGGTGGTCAACAAGCGCGTTGACCCCACTTTCTCCTTCATGACCCTCGATAAAGACGGCAAGATCCGCATGGACTGCTCTTCACCTTACGCGATGGCAAGCCTGGTAGCCATGAAAAACGATTTCGATATTGCCTTCGGCAATGATGTTGACTTCGACCGCCACGGTATCGTCACGCCCAGTGTCGGTTTGCTGGATCCCAATCATTATCTCAGTGTCGCCATCTGGTATCTCTTCCAAAATCGACCCGGCTGGTCAGCAGATGCTGCCGTCGGCAAAACTTTGGTCTCCAGTTCGATCATCGATAAAGTGGTCAAAAAGATCGGTCGCAAATTGTGCGAGGTGCCGGTTGGCTTCAAGTGGTTTGTGCCTGGTTTACTCAGTGGGGAGATCGGTTTTGGCGGCGAAGAGAGCGCTGGCGCATCCTTCCTTCGCAAAAACGGAAGAACCTGGACCACGGACAAGGACGGCTTCATTCTCAACTTGCTGGCTGCCGAGATCCTGGCGGTGACAGGCAAGGACCCGGGTCAGCATTACCAGGCTCTTGAAGCTGAGTTGGGTGGTTCCTGGTACGCGCGCATAGAGGCACCCGCCACAGCCAAACAAAAAGCTATTCTTTCAGATCTGTCGCCCGACCTAGTCAAAGCAGAAACAATGGCTGGTGATCCCATCCTGGATAAGTTGACGGCTGCCAAATGCAATCACGCCCCCATCGGCGGGCTTAAGGTTGCGACGGAAAACGGATGGTTTGCCGCCCGACCCTCTGGAACTGAGGAAATCTATAAAATTTATGCCGAAAGTCTGAAAAGCGCTGAACACCTGGCTCAAATTCAGGCAGAGGCGCGTGAAATTGTCGACGCGGCGATGAGTTAAAGGTTTCAAAACTCTGTACGGGCGGGTTTGGAACCCGCCCTTAGCATTAATGGGTTATCCATGTAGGGGACGGCTGCCATGCCGTCCCTTACAGTTTCGTAAGCCGGATTCAACAGCGGAATCCGGCCTACAAAAAAATCCGTCTTTGCGAGGAGCGGAGCGACGTGGCAATCTGCCTCTTTCCTTGATCGTGCCGGTCTTGCAAAGCACCCCGACGCCGTAAGCGTTAGTGGGCAAACCGAGCACGGGATTTGACCGATCCGTCTCTCTCCACTCCTTCCTGCGTTAGAATGATTGAATACAACAACAAAAGGACCGCACATGCAATTTGGAAACGCCTCTCAAGATAAGCAACCCGCCAATTCACTAAGGGAAAAAATCAGTTCCTCCCGGAAAGACACCAGTGATGCTCTACGCAACACGCCCCAGGCATTTAAACTTGTCTGGCAAGCCAGCAAGCGCAACACCATCATCAACTTCACTCTGATTCCGCTCATCGCTGTTCTGCCAGCAGCCCAATCGTGGGTTGGCAAAATGATTGTCGATCGTATCCTTCACGCTATTGATCTTGGTGCGGAAATGCAGGTCGGACTGGAGTTGGTGCTTCCCTTTGTGGTATTCGAGTTCGCACTTTTATTGATCAGCACCTTGCTGAACTCTTTCCAAAGTCTTTCCACCAACATTCTGCGCTCCTTGCTCACCAAACACGTCAATACCCTCATCATCGACAAATCCATCAATCTAGACCTACAATTCTATGAAGACCCGGTCTTTTACGACGATATGCAAAACGCCCGTCGACGAGCCGACAGCTCTGCCCTGGCGATCGTCAATGCCATCTCCCAGGTGGCTCAGCAGCTTATCACCCTGATTTCATTGGTGGCATTGTTGGTTGGTTTTAGCCCCTGGCTGGCAGTGATCGTAATTTTGGCTGCAGTTCCAAACTTCCTCTCCAATTCCCGTTTTGCGGAAATGTCCTTTCGGGCTATCAGTCGACGAGCACCTGAGTCTCGTTTGTTGAGTTACATCGAAATGTTGCTCACCAATAACGAAACGGTCAAAGAGATCAAGTTGTTTGGTCTGGGTCCATCTCTGAAAGATCGCTACGAAACCCTCTTTACCCAATTTTTGGAAGAAGACACTTCGATCGCACGGCGTAACACCTTCGCCAGCCTGGCTTGGGGCATGATCTCCAACCTGGCTTACTATGGCAGTTACATTTGGGTAATCATTCGCACGATCACCCAGGTATTCACATTGGGAGACATGACCATGTTTCTCTCCGTCTTCCGCCAGTCGCAGCGTGCTGTTCAATCACTTTTGGAAAATTTCAACCGGCTCTATGAAAACAACCTTTACTTGGATAACCTGATCGATTTTCTCAAAATAGAACCGGCCTTGCTTTCCCCTGAAAATGGCAAAATTGCCCCCGCACCAATTGAAGAAGGGGTTCGTTTTGAGAATGTCTCCTTCAAATATCCTGGTTCTGAAAAGTACGTCCTGAAAAATATCAACCTCTTCATCAAGCCGGGAGAAAGCATTGCCCTGGTCGGTCTCAACGGCGCCGGCAAAACCACCCTGATCAAACTCCTTACCCGACTCTATGACCCCACCGAAGGGCGCATCACCCTGGACGGCACCGACCTGCGCGACTTTGACATGAAAAGTTTGCATCAGCGTTTCGGTGTCATCTTCCAGGATTTTGTGCGCTATCAATTTAGTGTCAAAGAGAATATTGGCTTCGGGCAAATCGAAGACCTTGACAACCAAAATCGTATTGAGGAAGCCGCAGACAAAGGCGGCGCGTCTGAGGTTGTTGCCGAACTGCCCGAAGGGTTTGACACGGTGCTTGGTCGCCGCTGGAATCGCGGGCATGAGCTCTCTGGCGGGCAGTGGCAAAAAATTGCCCTCTCTCGTGCATTTATGCGCAAAGCCGAAGTGCTCATCCTGGACGAACCCACTTCGGCGCTGGATGCCCAGGCAGAATATGAGATCTTTTTGCGTTTCAGGGAACTAATGCAAGGGCGCATCGCTGTGCTGATCTCCCATCGTTTTTCAACCGTGCGCATGGCAGACCGGATCGTGGTCCTCTCGGAAGGCCGTATTATTGAACTCGGCAGCCACGAAGACCTGATGACGCGCAACCAGTCATACGCCCACCTCTTTAACTTGCAGGCGGAAGGTTATCGGTAACAGGGAACAAGGATCTGGGAGCATAGGCGTAATTTTTTGTAGGAGACGGCTCCCATGTCGTCCCGACAGAATGACCATGGAAGGTCACCCCAACAACGCAAACCCCACCACATTTTCCTTCCAAAGAAAGTCTGGAGAGCATAGGAATCAGCTAGTATCAAACATTGACGCCATACCAAACAATGTGTCAGCGCAGCAGTTTGTCCCATCTTGAGAAATCATTATAGCCAATCTGTACTATCATTAACTGTTATGGTCATGCTTAGTGTTTGCAGTAAAAAATTGACCATTGAGGGAATATGGAAGCAAAAAAAGTAAAACAAACAAAACACAGTGGAATGGGCTCAATAGTACACACAGACGGTGTTGCCTTTCGCGTTTGGGCACCTCACGCTGAAGCGGTAAACATTGTAGGCGAGTTCAATCAATGGCAGGAAGATTCTCATGCGCTGGAACATGAAGGCAACGGCTATTGGTACATTAATGTGCCCGGAGCAGAAGCTGGTCAGGAGTACAAATACCTGATTCATTACCAGGGCGAGCGGCTTTTCCGTGTTGATCCTTACGCTCGCCAGGTGACCAACTCGGTTGGTAACAGTGTAGTCTACGATCCAAACAGTTTTGATTGGCAAGGCGACCAACACCAACTCCCACCTCACAACGAATTAGTGATCTACGAGATGCATATTGGCTCATTTACATCCATAAAGACAGGGATACCGGGAAACTTTCAGGATGCCATCCAAAAATTTGACCATCTCCAACAATTAGGGGTCAACGCTATTCAGGTTATGCCAATCGCTGAATTCCCGGGGGATTATTCCTGGGGTTATAACCCAGCCAATTTATTCGCCGTTGAAACTATTTACGGCGGACCAGACGCCTACAAAAACTTTGTCAAAGAAGCCCACAAAGCCGGATTCTCTGTGATCCAGGACGTGGTCTATAACCACTTTGGACCCAGCGACCTGGACTTATGGCGTTTCGATGGCTGGCATGAAGGAGACTATGGCGGGATCTATTTCTTCAATGATGACCGCTCGGTCACACCCTGGGGGGCTACCCGGCCAGACTATGGTCGCGCGGAAGTTCGTCAATTTATTCGCGATAATGCCTTGATGTGGTTGGAAGAATATCACGCCGACGGCTTGCGCGTCGATTCCACCCTTTATGTCCGTACAAAAGATGGCGAGGAGAACAACCCGATTGAAGAAGGCGTCAGCTTGATGTCGGAGATCAATGCTGAAATCCGCTCCAGGCACTCTAATGTGATTTTGATCGCTGAAGATTTACGTAATAACGAGCTCGTCACACGAGACAGTGGCAAAGGCGGAATGGGTTTTCATGCCCAATGGGATGCTACTTTTGTCCATCCTATTCGTGCGATGGTGGAAGCAATCTCGGACGAAGAAAGGTCCTTGAACCACATCAAAAATGCGATCAGTTTCAGTTATGACAACGATGCTTTCAAACGCTTGATTTACAGCGAAAGCCATGACGAAGTCGCCAATGGTAAAGCTCGTGTTCCGCAGGAAATCGATCCAGGCAACCCAAAAAGTTGGTTCGCACAAAAACGCTCCACATTAGCTGCCGGTTTGGTATTTACTGCTCCAGGTATCCCCATGATCTTTCAAGGGCAGGAATTTCTTCAGGGGGATTGGTTTCGCGACAATGTCCCTCTGGATTGGGCGTTAAATGACGATTTCCACGGCATCACCCGCCTCTACCGTGACCTTATCAGACGCCGCAGGAACTGGAACGACCAAACCCGCGGCTTGCGGGGGCAATTTTTGAATGTGTTTCACCTCAATCAGGAGAACAAAATGCTCGCTTTTCAGCGTTGGGATCAACACGGCAAAGGCGATGATGTGGTTGTTATTGTCAATTTTGCCAACGAATTCAAACAGGATTACGAAATTGGTTTTCCAGCTAAAGGAACGTGGAAATTGAGATTCAACAGCGATGCCAGCATTTACAGCGATGCCTTCGCCAATACCAACAGTTCTGATGTTCAAGAGCAGCCAGGTGAAACAGACGGTCTCTCGCACCGCGGCAGTGTCAATATTGGTCCATATTCTGTTCTGATCTACAGCCAGGATAGCTGATAGCTGATAGCTGATAGCTGATAGCTGATAGCTTTAAAAAAGTGTAATTACGAATGGTGGCAGATACAAGGCTGTTCATTTGAGTATTTGTCATCACACTCAGCCGTACGGAGGGGGCCATGGTGCTGGGAGCAAAGCGAGCAGTATTGATCTCCTTCCATAAGAGGATTGTAGGGAACAGGCCCGCCTGTTCCTTTAAACAATCGGAAATGCCAATAATGGTTGAGGCGGGCCTCAACCCTACAATATACAGAGAGAGTCATGATGCTGGGAGCGAAGCGAGCAGTATTGATCTCCCTCCGCCAATAGTCGTGCAAGTCAACGCAGCGGCTGGAGACAAGCCCCAGCCGTACAAAGGAGTTTGTGATACTGGGAGCACTGGCACAGTCGTACGGAGGGGGCTTGCCTCCCTCCGCCGATAGTCGTTGAGCAAAGGTAACGGCTGGAGACGAGCCCCAGCCGTACGAAGGATTGTTATCTCCCTCCGCTAGGTTGCATCTCCTCACTACAATAACTGGCGTTTAAGATTAGCCAAATACACCCCATTCCCTGATTTATGGGTTAAAATATACGCATGGATTGATTATGCGCAGCATCACAGCAACCTTCTCCCCGGTCTTGGAAAAACACGTCGGGAACGACGCGGTCAGGAGGGTTGCGCCCTATCCAATAGAAACCTACCCCGAACTCGTCCGTGAAGTTGCCAACCTTTCTTATCAAAACAAAGATTTCCTGCTTTTCTACCGCGGGCAGGACCGTGACTATCTCAACAAAGCCGGCAGCAGCACCTATTACCCCACTATCTACCGCAAAGACGTCCTGACCGCCCACGAGGCTCATCTGCGTTTCGATATGCTTGAATTAGCCGAACACCAACTTGCCGACGCTTTCGATTCATCCGAGCTGGAAGGTCGCCAGGATGTGCGCCGCAAAAGCTTTATTGCCTGGAGCATCCTGCAGCACTATCGTGTCTGTGACACACCTCTGCTGGATTTTACGCACAGTTTGCGGGCAGCAGCTACCTTCGCCCAATACAACAATGAGCAAGAGCGCGGCATTGTTGCCGTTTTTGGCTTGCCTTACACCACCAATCGCATTACCTACAACAGCGAGCACGACCTGGTGATCGTGCGACTGCTCTCCATTTGTCCCCCTCTGGCACTGCGCCCTTACTTCCAGGAGGGGTACCTGGCAGGCACGTTGGATATAACCCGCGATTATGTCGATAAATCCGAACTGGATTTCAACAATCGCCTGCTTGCAAAATTTTCAATTCCCAATGACCGCTCCTTCTGGGGCAAGGACTTCGAAGGCATCCCCGAACATCTGCTCTTCCCCCCTGACGACCACATGGCAGAAACCTGCGAAAAGGTCAAAACCCGCGTCATCAACGACATGAAAAACATCTTTATTCTCTGATTGAATTTCAAAAGTGAACAATTTTGCACATTGTCGGGAAGGTAGTCCCGCCCTGTTGAGTGCGTCCCGCTCCATAGTCTTGATGGTTCGATGGTTGATTGTGCGGTAAAATCCTAACGAAATGAAGAAGAAAAAATTGCGCAATTCCGTCAAAGCCATCATCATCCAGGATGGCAGAATGCTCGTCCTGCGAAAAAAGAATGGTGACAGTGCCTACACCGTCTTACCCGGAGGTGGTCAGGAATTTCACGAGACTCTGCACAAGGCGCTCAAACGCGAGGTCTTTGAGGAGATTGGTGCAAAAATCGTAGTTGGCAAGCTGCTCCATATTCGCGAGTATTTCTCTGAAAAACACGGTTTTGCTTACGAAGATCGGGAAATCCACCAGGTAGAGTTCTTTTTCAAATGTAAATTAGTTAAAGAATATCATCCGAAAAACGGCTACTTTCCCGATCCTCACCAAAAAGAGGTTGCCTGGGTAGAGTTGGGTCAACTCGAACAGGAAAATTTTTATCCGATTGAACTGCGGATGATTTTACAAAACCTGAAAAAAGACCACTTCCCTGTTTACCTGGGTGAATGTAACTAAACTTATCAGTCCGATCCTTCCCTAAAGGTATAATAAGAACATTAACGGGAGTATCGTTCCACTCCCAAAGGACACACCATGCGTGAAGGCTTTCTTTCTAATGATGAATTGTTATTCCTGCAAAAAGAGAAGCGCAGTTTAAACAACGCGCTCACCACTTTGAGCAACTTCCCCTTGCCTGGCGATGACATCGGCAAATTAGGCAGCGCAATCGACCAACTTGATGAACTTTTTCTGATCGTTGCTGCTGGCGAATTCAACGCCGGTAAAAGCGCCCTCATCAACGCGCTTCTGGGTGAACGCGTTTTGGAAGAAGGTGTGACCCCCACCACCGAACAGGTTACGCTCTTGCGATGGGGAGAGACATACAGCCAGACAATTGTTGATGATGGCTTTGCCATCGTAACCCACCCGCTGCCCTTGCTCAAAGAGCTCAACATGGTCGATTCTCCTGGCACCAACGCCATCAACCGCCAGCATGAGCGCCTTACCAGCGATTATGTTCCCCGTTCCGACCTGGTGCTCTTTGTCACTTCTGCCGATCGCGCGCTCACCCAAAGCGAGCGTCTTTTCCTCGAAAAAATCCTTACCTGGGGTAAAAAAGTTAGCCTGGTTGTCAATAAAGCCGATATCCTGGAAGATGATCTGGCGGTTGAGAAGGTACGCGAGTTTGTCAGGACCAACGCTGAGATGATTTTGGGATATAAACCCGAACTTTTCCTGGTCTCTGCAAAATTAGCTCAATTAGCACAGCAAAGCACCGATCCGTCTGAAGCTTCCCGTCTGCGTCAATTAAGTGGGATCGAGAAATTGGAACATTTCATCACCCAAACACTGGACAATAAAGCCCGTCTGGAACTTAAATTGCGCAATCCTCTCGGCGTTGCATTCAACCTGGAACGAACTGCTTCTGAGGCTATAGACCTTCAAATTGCTGACATGCAGCAAGATTCTGCCCTCACATCAGAGCTCGAAAACACAATTTCCAGCTATGATCAGAGTTTGCGTGTAGAAATTCCACCCCGTCTGGCAGAAGTGGAAAACATTCTGATCAATTTTGAAAATCGTGGACACGACTTTTTTGACCGCACCATGAAACTGTCCAACATTTTTAACCTTGCCAAAACAGACCGCATCAAAGAGCAATTCCAGGAAGAAGTGCAGGGGGATGTCTCAGAGGCGATCGATAACAAAGTAAGAAGCATGATCGATTGGATGGTCGACAAAGACTTGAACACCTGGTACCAGGTGGCAG
>Ga0334882_1003216_pt1 | contig 15255 bp, 9 predicted proteins | sample GraSluR1_MG_5_FD_207226 | JGI IMG/M metagenome (GOLD analysis project Ga0334882, IMG submission 207226) | Sludge microbial communities from methane-producing bioreactor in Wageningen University, Netherlands - Granular Sludge_15_04-R1 | ecosystem: Engineered > Bioreactor > Anaerobic > Unclassified... | reverse complement strand
TAACAAAGTGTATAAATCATTGGGCGGATAGTGCTAATTTCAAGGGCGTTACATTTAATAAACTTTGTAGCGGTTTGGCAGTAAAGTGCTTCGAAATGCCCAACGCTTCATACACCAACCGTTACCGGCAAGTGTAGAACAACACAGCAACCATTGACACGGACGACTAAAAAGTGAACATTAACACAAGGACAAACCATTTTGACAGGTGACCAAAGACATACAGACCATATTGAAAACGGACAACGAGTAAGCCGACACTCATTGCCGACCCTTCTGTATTTTTTATTTTCCCCACCGCACATTTTTTTTATTCAATTTTATTGACACCGCACAAATGGCACATTTGGTTTTGCCCGACACATAAGCCGACCCTTCTCAAATGCGAAGCATTCACGAACACCATAAAAACATATAATCCGTGAGTAAAACCAAAAGAGCCATTTTTTGCCAACGCACCTACAAACAAACTAACAATAATTTAAACATTTTTTATATTGAAAAATGAGATAGTCAAAATAATAAATCTATCTTTGCGGACACATTTCAAAATGACATGAACAGAATAAAAGAAGTGTTGGAAGAAAAAGGAATTAAACAAACTTGGTTGGCGGAACAACTGGGTAAAAGTTACAACATGGTGAACGGCTATGTGCAAAACCGACAACAACCAAGACTGGAAGTACTTTTTGAAATTGCTAAAATACTAGGAGTGAAACCACAAGAATTATTAAAAGAGGAAAAATGACAAGCATAATTCAACGACAAGAATTACAAAATAAAATATGGAAAATAGCCAACGAAGTACGTGGCTCGGTAGATGGATGGGATTTTAAACAGTTTGTCTTAGGTACGCTGTTCTATCGCTTTATTAGTGAAAACTTTGCACATTATATGCAAGGTGGAGATGAAAACATCGAATATGCAAGCCTTTCAGATGATGTGATTACCCCAGAAATAAAAGATGATGCGATTAAAACCAAAGGGTACTTCATTTACCCAAGCCAGCTTTTTGTAAATATTGCTAAAACAGCTAACACCAACCCTAACCTGAATACAGACTTAAAAGCCATTTTTGATGCCATTGAAAGTTCTGCCAATGGTTATCCCTCAGAATCCGATATCAAAGGTTTGTTTGCCGACTTTGACACAACAAGCACTCGATTAGGTAACACCGTAGAAGCCAAAAACAGTACGTTGGCTAAAGTATTGAAAGGAATTGAAGAACTTGATTTTGGCAATTTTGAAGACAATCAAATTGATTTGTTTGGCGATGCGTATGAATTTTTAATTTCAAATTATGCAGCCAATGCAGGTAAATCGGGCGGTGAGTTTTTTACGCCGCAAAACGTGTCCAAACTTATTGCGCAATTGGCGATGCACAAGCAAACATCTGTAAACAAGATTTACGACCCTGCCTGTGGTTCGGGTTCTTTGTTGTTGCAAGCCAAAAAGCATTTCGACAATCACATTATCGAAGAAGGTTTTTACGGCCAGGAAGTAAACCACACCACCTACAACCTGGCACGTATGAATATGTTTTTGCACAACATCAATTACGACAAGTTCAATATTGCACTGGGCAATACCCTTCTTGATCCGCATTTTGGTGATGAAAAACCGTTTGATGCCATTGTTTCCAATCCTCCTTATTCTATCAAATGGATTGGTGATGATGACCCAACGTTGATTAATGACGACCGATTTGCGCCTGCCGGAGTATTAGCTCCCAAATCAAAAGCAGATTTTGCTTTTGTGCTTCACGCTTTAAGTTATCTATCCAGTAAAGGAAGGGCAGCTATTGTTTGTTTTCCTGGTATCTTTTACCGTGGCGGTGCAGAACAAAAAATCAGAAAATATTTAGTAGATAACAACTTTGTAGAAACCGTTATCTCCCTGGCTCCCAACTTATTCTATGGCACTTCTATTGCAGTAAATATTTTGGTGTTATCCAAACACAAAACCGACACTAAAACACAATTTATCGATGCTACGGGTGAAGATTTCTTTAAGAAAGCCACCAACAACAATGTGCTGGAAGACCAACACATTGAACGCATTATGCAAATCTTCGATAAGAAAGAAGATGTAGCACACGTGGCGGTTTCTATCGACAACAACAAAATTGCCGAAAACGATTACAACCTTTCCGTTAGCTCTTATGTTGAAGCCAAAGACACTAGGGAAAAAGTAGATATTGAGGAATTGAATAATGAAATAGCCAAAACAGTAGCCAAAATAAATGCACTGCGTGCCGATATTGATAACATTATTAAAGAGATTGAAGCATGAGTTATTTAGATAAATTACTACATGGCGTAGAAGTGGAATGGAAAACGCTGGGGGAGGTTTGCATATTAAGCCGAGGTCGTGTAATGTCCAAAGAATATTTAGCTGAGAATGCGGGCGAATATCCTGTATATAGCTCTCAAACAGCTAACAATGGAGAGATTGGAAAGATAAAAACTTTTGACCACGATGGAGAAGCGGTTACGTGGACAACCGATGGTGCTAATGCTGGTACAGTTTTTCACAGAACTGGCAAGTTTTCAATAACAAATGTTTGTGGATTAATAAAGGTAAAGAACATAGAAGAATTAAACTATAAATTTTTGTTTTATTGGCTTTCTATTGAAGCTAAAAAGCATGTCTATTCTGGTATGGGTAATCCTAAATTGATGAGTAATCAAATGGCTAAAATCCCAATCCCCATCCCGCCCCTCTCTGTTCAAAAAGAAATTGTTCGCATCTTGGATAGTTTCACAGAGCTTACAGCAGAGCTTACAGCAGAGCTTACAGCTCGTAAAAAACAGTATGATTATTATCGGGAGAAGTTGTTAAGTTTTGAAGAGGGAGATGTGGAGTGGAAGCCGTTGGGTGAAGTTTGTGATTTCCAAAATGGATTTGCATTTCAAAGTAATTTGTTTAAAGATTCAGGATTGCCCATTGTTAGAATAACTAACATAAATGGCGTTAATGTTGATTTATCAGATGTGAAATACTTTTCCCCAGATGATTACAATTCTGGAAATCCGCTCAATTACGCTATTGTAAAAGGAGATATTTTAATAGCTATGTCTGGTGCTACTACTGGTAAAATTGGTTATTACAATCTTGATGAAAAAGCCTATCTCAACCAACGTGTAGGTAAATTTATTCCCAACAAAGAATTGCTTAATAATCGTTTCTTATTCCATTTTCTTCTAACAAAAAATGAATTTCTTTATGTACTTGCTGGTGGTGGAGCCCAACCAAATTTAAGCTCCAATGCTATAAAAGAAAAACTCCTCATCCCCATCCCGCCACTCTCCGAACAAGAACGCATCGTCGCCATCCTCGATAAATTCGATGTGCTGACCACATCAATCAGCGAAGGTTTGCCGAGGGAGATTGAATTGAGGAAAAAGCAGTATGAGTATTATCGGGATTTATTACTAACCTTTCCTAAGAATAATATATAGTATCATAAAATGGGACAGTCGTTAACAGAAATAGCACAAACACTTAGAGATGCTGATAAGAAAGTCCAGCTAATCTATGCTTTTAATGGCTCTGGTAAAACTCGTTTGTCTCGTGAATTTAAACAGTTGATAGCTCCAAAAGAACATGTACCAGAACAGGAAGGAGAATCAGATATTAAAATACTTTATTATAATGCTTTTACGGAAGACTTATTCTTTTGGGACAACGATTTAGAGGCGGACTCGGACAGAAAATTAAAGATACAACCAAATAGTTTTACGGATTGGGTGCTCCGTGAACAAGGTCAGGATAGAAATATTGTTGAAAATTTTCAGCTATTAACGAATGACAAATTAACTCCGCATTTTAATGAAGAATTTACAGAGGTAAGATTTTCATTTGAACGAGGTAATGAGGGTGATACTGAATTTGTAAAGATTTCTAAAGGAGAAGAAAGTTGCTTTATTTGGAGTGTGTTTTTCAGTTTAATGGAACAAGTTGTTAATGTTTTAAACATTGCAGAAAAAGAAAATCGGGAAACTGACAAATATGATAAGTTAGAATATATTTTTATTGATGACCCTGTTAGCTCATTAGATGACACGCATTTAATTGAATTGGCTGTGAATATTTCAGAATTAATAAAATCAAGCCATTCAGATTTAAAATTCATAATCACAACGCACAATCCTTTATTTTACAATGTTCTTTTCAATGAATTTAATAGGGTTAAAAAGACAAAAAAATGGATTTTGGAAAAGTTGAATGATGGGACTTTTTCAATAAATGAATTAGAAAGCGACTCACCTTTTTCTTATCATTTGTTTCTATTGGCTGAATTGGAAAAAGCAATACTGCCAACAGGTGAAATTAAAAAGTTTCATTTTAACTTTCTACGCAACATCCTAGAAAAGACTTCAACATTTCTTGGATACAATAAATGGGAAGAACTTTTGCCTCAAGAGTCACGAGAAGCATACTATAGAAGAATCATAAACTTATCAAGTCATTCTAAACATCATGGTGAAGAAATTGCAATTGTTGACGACAAGGACAAGAGAGTATTGGGCTTCTTGGTAAATGAAATTAAAAGAATGTACGGCTTTAAGTCGAGAATAAATACTAACACGACAGAATAAGATGGCACACTTTAAAACCATAGCAGAATCAAACAATTTTATTGTGTTGGATAAATTCACCAAGTATTCTGAGGTGAATGAAGCTCCTGCAGCTTATCAAACAGAGGCTGCGCTGGAAAAGGAATTTATTCAAGACCTCATCCACCAAGGGTATGAATATCTGACAAACCTGAATACGCAAGAAGCAATGCTGGCAAATGTTAGATTGCAATTGCAATCGCTTAACAATATGGAATTTTCAGATGGCGAATGGGCTCGTTTTGTGGAAGAATATCTGGACAAACCAAGCGATAACCTTGTTGAGAAAACAAGAAAAATCCACAACGACTATATCTACGATTTCGTTTTTGATGATGGTCATATCCAAAACATTTACTTGGTAGATAAGAAGAATATTACAAGAAATAAAGTACAGGTCATTTCACAATTTGAACAAAAAGGTTCGCATGCCAATCGCTATGATGTCACCATTTTGGTCAATGGATTGCCAATGGTTCAGGTAGAATTAAAAAAACGAGGCGTGGCTATTCGGGAAGCATTTAATCAAGTTCACCGATACAGCAAAGAAAGTTTTAATAGCCAAAACTCATTATTCAAATACATTCAGCTTTTTGTCATTTCAAACGGTACTGATACCCGTTACTTTGCCAATACAACCAAACGTGACAAAAACAGCTTTGACTTTACGATGAATTGGGCAAAGGCTGACAATACACTCATAAAAGAAATAAAAGATTTTACGGCTACATTTTTTGAAAAAAGAGTATTGCTTAACGTGTTGCTCACCTATTCGGTTTTTGATACAAGCGATACACTTTTAATTATGCGACCGTATCAAATAGCTGCTACGGAAAGAATCTTATGGAAAATCAAAAGTTCCTATCAGGCGAAAAACTGGTCCAAACCAGAAAGTGGCGGCTACATCTGGCACACAACAGGTTCGGGTAAAACATTGACCAGTTTCAAAGCGGCACGTTTAGCCACGCAATTGGATTTTATTGATAAAGTATTCTTTGTAGTTGACCGTAAAGACTTGGACTATCAAACTATGAAGGAATATCAGCGATTTTCTCCCGATAGTGTGAACGGATCAGAAAGTACAGCAGGTTTAAAGCGAAATATAGAAAAAGACGATAATAGGATTATAGTAACAACTATACAAAAGTTAAATAACCTCATGAAGAGTGAGAGTGATTTAGCGATTTATCAAAAGCAAGTTGTTTTCATTTTTGATGAGTGTCATCGTTCGCAGTTTGGTGAGGCTCAAAAGAATTTAAAGAAGAAATTCAAAAAGTATTATCAATTTGGTTTTACAGGAACACCTATTTTCCCGCAAAATGCTTTAGGTGCAGAAACTACCGCAAGTGTTTTTGGTCGTGAATTGCACGCTTATGTAATAACAGATGCGATTAGAGATGAAAAAGTACTAAAATTCAAAGTTGACTATAATGATGTTCGACCTAAGTTTAAAAGCATCGAAACCGAACAAGACGAGCAAAAACTGAATGCGGCAGAAAACAAAAAAGCATTGCTTCATCCGGAACGTATAAAAGAAATAGCTCAATACATTTTACAAAATTATAGAATAAAAACGCACAGGACTCAGGGAAACAACAGAGGCTTCAATGCCATGTTTGCCGTAAGCAGTGTGGATGCAGCTAAACGCTATTACGAAGAATTAAACAAACTGCAAAAAGACAGTGACAAGCCTTTAAAAATTGCGACAATCTTTTCTTTTGCCGCAAACGAGGAACAGAGTGCAATAGGTGAAATTGTAGACGAGAATTTTGAGCCTTCGGCAATGGATGTTACTGCCAAAGAGTTTCTGACCAAAGCAATCAATGACTATAACGCCATGTTCAAAACCAGTTATAGTGTTGATAGCAATGAATTTCAGAATTATTACCGCGACCTTGCCAAACGTGTAAAAAACAAAGAGGTTGATTTAATCATTGTAGTCGGTATGTTCTTAACCGGGTTTGATGCTCCAACACTCAACACTTTGTTTGTTGATAAAAATTTACGCTATCACGGGTTAATTCAAGCCTTTTCACGAACAAACAGAATTTATGATGCCACAAAGACCTTTGGTAACATTGTAACATTCCGTGATTTAGAACAAGCAACTATCGATGCTATTACACTTTTTGGCGACAAGAATACCAAGAATGTAGTTCTTGAAAAGAGTTACAAAGAATACCTGGAAGGCTTTACAGATATTATTACAGGTGAAGCACGCAGAGGTTATGTGGAAGTAGTCAAAGAGTTAAATGAGAAATTTCCTAACCCTGACGAAATCGTAAAAGAGAAAGACAAAAAGGAATTTGTAAAATTATTCGGGGAGTATTTGAGAATTGAAAACATACTCCAAAACTACGATGAGTTTAACCATCTCAAAACACTACAAACGATTGACATCAACAATCCAGAAGCTGTCGAAGAATTTAAAAAGACTCATTTCATATCGGATGAGGACTTTGCAACTATGCAGCAAATTGAATTGCTCAAAGAACGGACAGTGCAGGATTATCGCTCTACTTACAATGATATTCGTGATTGGTTAAGACGAGAGAAAAGCGGTAAAGAGCCGGAAAAATCTACCATCGACTGGGATGATGTTGTGTTTGAAGTTGACTTGCTGAAATCGCAGGAAATAAACCTTGATTACATTCTTGAATTGATTTTTGAGCATAACAAGAAAAACAAAAACAAAACTGACTTAATCGATGAAATTCGTAGGGTGATACGTGCAAGTGTAGGGAATAGAGCAAAAGAGAGTTTGGTTGTTGATTTCATAAACGAAACCGACCTTGACACTCTTCAAGACAAAGCGAATGTAATAGATTCATTTTTTGTATTTGCTCAAAAAAAGCAAAAGGAGGAAGCGCAGGAATTAATCAGAGAAGAAAATCTAAATGAAGAGGCAGCAAAACGTTACATAATAGCATCTTTAAAGCGAGAATATGCAAGCGAAAACGGAACAGAACTCAATGCACTTTTACCGAAAATGAGCCCTTTAAATCCTCAATACTTGACAAAAAAACAAAGTGTATTTCAAAAGTTAGTATCGTTTGTAGAGAAGTATAAAGGAGTTGGAGGTCAATTATAAATAATGACAAAGAAAGAAAAATGAATAGCCAGTCCAACAGACACACACATTGCCAAGCCGCACAAGCTAATTCACAGACCAAAGCTTGGCAAAGAGTGTGTCTGTCCCACCCTGACAAAATTGAATTAAAAAAACCTTCCCTCCCTTCTGAAAATAAAAAATACGCAACCGCACAAACCGACACGACAAGGACGGTGAAGCGTACTATTGACAATGGTTTGCAAGGACGGACGACAGAACACCAGCCGGTAACAGCGGTTTTGCAAAAGTGGCGGTGTAATGCTTCGTATGACAGTGAAGTGGTTAATCAAAATTTAGTGCTTCGATTGAAGTTTAGTGGTGAAAATCGCCACCTTCGCAAAGCCGCAAAACGTTAGTAGCCATTTTAAAACAAGACACAATGAAAAAAAAGACATTTAAATCAATTTTTACACTGTTGATACTCACAGTGAGCCTGAACACTTTTGCACAATTAGGCGAAAGCAATTATGATTACAGAGTTAAGTCCAAGCTTGACAACTTAGGAATTAAGTATCAGATAACAGACAAAGGAAACTTCAAAGTCATTTTTGATATGGGAAAAGATAGAACCCAAATGGTAATCATAAATTCAAACACTTATGAGTACGGTGGAATGGAAATTAGAGAAATATTTTCTACTGCAGCAATAGTTGAATCAAAATATGATTTTAACCAAAGTATTCTTTTTAGTTTATTGGAACTTAATGAGACATATAAACTTGGAGCTTGGCAAATAGACGGTGGGACAAGTCCATACATTTTACAATTTGCTTTAAGGATAAGCGCAAACTCTACACAAACTGTTTTAGATGACGTGATACGTCTTGCAGCCAAAGTAGCGGACGAAATGGAACAAAAGTTAACAAGTGAAGATAAACACTAAAAAACGGCTACTAACAGCACCTATAAGAAATTGGCGGTTCAGTGGTTAAATGAAGTTCAGTTTTTCAATCAAACTTTTGTGCAAGTTGACAGTTTTATGCTTCGAAATCGCCAACTTCTTATAGCTGCGAACCGTTAGCAACAAAATTAAGACTGACGATAAGATAAACTTCTTAAAATTTTCAAATTTAAAATGCAATGAAAAAACTAACGATAAAGCGACCAAAAGAGAAAGAAAAATTTTACGACGAAAGTTTTCTCAGAATATATGTAAATGATTCTTTTGTTGGAAAAATCCAGCAGAATGACACGTTAGAAATCGAAACTGATAAAGAAACAATTGAAATACAAGCTAAAACATTTGGATACAAAAGTACGAAACTCAAAATACAGGTAAGTGAAAATGACGAGATTGAAGTTATTCGAAATCATAATATAAAAAATCCTTTGATGATAACTTTTATACTCCCTTTAGTCTTTACAGTTCTGTACAACACGAAGATTTACTGGTTAAGAATCACAGCCTTTGCTCTAATCTTAATTGCTTTTAGTTGGCTATATTACATATATCTTAAAGAAAGAAAAAACGCAATTATAATAAACAAAATTAGATAGAATTGAATTTCATCATTGTAACGACAAGATGAAAATTCAGTTGCTAACAGGCAGTTACTTTCACTGGGGCTGATGATGCAGATGCAGAATTTTTATTACCTTTAAGTTAGTTTTTAACGGCGGATAACGCCGCTGACGGTTAACTCCCCAGCGTAAGCAACTGCCGACCGTTACCGCCAAGTGTAAAAAGACAGACGACAGTACCAAAATAGAAAGTAAACCATTGTGAAAGGACATAAAAACGAAATATTGACAAGACCAGAAAGCCGACCTGCCTACCGGACAGGCAGGCACTCAAGCCGTACCGATGTTTTTTATTTTTTTCCACCGCACATTTTTTTAAACAATTGCCGACCCACATTGCACACATTGCCAAAGCCGCACAAGCCAACGCTACAACCAAAGCTTTGTCAAAGAGTGCAATTTTGCCTAAGCTAATAAAATCATAAATTATGTTCATTAAGAGTATTCGAAATTTTCGGACTTCCATAAAAATGGAAAAACCAGATACACGGTATAATAAATATATAGACGAACACTTTGTTGGAACATATAACAATGAGAACATTAAAGGTTTTTTTGGAATGTATCATGGAATAAAAGAAGAACCAGCAAAGTTTCTAGCATCTACTGCTGTTAAAGTTGCTGCTGATGAACAAGCCATTTATGAATTTATACAAAATGCTGTGGACTGTGAGTCAACACACTTTTATATATTCTACAATGAAAAATATTTTTTAGCAATTAATAACGGAAAGCCTTTTAACGAATCTGATGTCAAGGCATTATTGAATTTTGGACAAAGCAACAAAGGAAATGTTGAGATTGGTAGTTTTGGGGTTGGTTTTAAATTGACACATAGGTTAGTTGGAAAAGATGATGGAGTTGAAGAATTAGTAAAAGAATATAAAGGCCCAGTTGTTTTTAGCTGGTCAAAACCCCAAGAAATAAAAGACTTTTTAAAAAGTTCATTCTCAATTGCGACTTACCAAAAAAATCCAGAAGTATATAAAAATTCAGCTTGGTTATTTAAAATTTGCCTGACAAATTTTCCAACTAATCCTGGTGAAAGAGTTAAAAACTTAGACTATGCTGATGATATACTTTTCTCTAAAGATGAACTTAGTGAATTTATTGAATACACCAGTTCAAATATTGAGGAAAACAAAATCAACATAAAAACACTATCTCAAGGTTCAATGTTTTTCTTAAAACTTGGGAATGGAAAAAAGCAATATATTGATAAAAACAGATCAGAACTCGAAAGAGGTATAGCTTACTCTCTAAATACATTTTCAAAGCTTTCAAAGGTTTACATCAATAATGAAGCTATTGGACGTAAACCATTAAAAATGATCAAGGATATAGTAATACCTTTTAAATCAGAGGACTACTTTAAGATAAATCCTAAAAAACAATCGGATATTAATGTGAATTTTGGATATTATCCAAATTACAGAGATGGGAATGATTTTGTGAATAGCCCTAATTTTTACAATTTTTTCCCAATGGTTAGTGAGATTCATGAATTTCGGTTTATGATACATAGCAATGCATTTGATAATCAGGTTAGTCGCCAAGAATTACAAAAAGATAATCCAATTAATAGGTCTCTGTTATCAATAATAACCGATAAACTAAAAATAAAATTTAACGAAATCAAGAGTACTGATCAAAAAGAATTCATAAATATTTATGCAAATATTCTATTATCTAAAAAGTCCAAAAAAGAATGGATAAATGAAGTATTATTTGATGGCTTAATAGAATTTTTAAAAGAGAACATTCCAACAAAGAATGGTTACAAGGCATCACCAAAATTTGTCGCAATTAAGAAAACTGCACTTTCAATTAATCCAAAAGATTGGGGAGTAGAAAAGGATTGGTTTTACTGGACTGACTTTAATGTGGATGAAGCATTAATTAAGGAAGCACAAAATGAAGAAAAGTTGGGCATTGAAAAAATGTCAATTTCATCATTGATAGAAAATGGAAACATTGATGCCATAAATGAATGGATTTTAAATGCCAATGAAAAGGATTTTTCTCTCTTTATAAATGAGTTAGAAAATGATATTCCTGATAAAAATTTCTTTGATCTGCAATTTTTAAAATGTACAGATGCTAATTACTATTCAATAAATGAAATTTCATCTAGTTCGAGTGTTTTATGCATTTTTGACAAGATACACGATATAAAGGATATTCTCAATGAATTAGATATAATAACAACTGAAATTAATATTTCCAATTTCAAAAACATTGCAGAAGAGGCAAGTAAAAAAATTCCATATTTAAAAATCATTAATGAAAAAAAGGGTTTTGATGATTTCATAGAATCTGCAACTGTTGAAAACAGTTTAATCCCTGAAAGTAAAAAACGAATATTTCTTACTGTAAAGGAACTTTATAATGTTGGCGACAAATCTTTAAAAGAGTGGAGGTTGTTTTCTAATACGGAAAATAAAATTTGCCCGCTTAATAAAATTATAAGTCCATCAATTAATGTTGAAAAATGGCTAATTAAATATCAATTATTAGAAAGCGAATTCTTTGAAGAACTTGAAGATTATTTGTTGCAAGTAGATGAAATTTACCCATCTATAATTTATCCACATTGGGAAGAGTTAATCGAAGCCAATGAATTTGATGAATCAAACATCGATGAATTTTATTCTTCTGTGAAAAACTATTTTGATAAATACCCTCACAAAGTACTTACATTAAATGAAAAAGCCTATATTTATACTTTAAAGGGATTCTTACCTGCTTCAGAAGTATTTTATAATGAAGTATTTAATTCTATTATTAATTATTCTTCATTACAAAGTTCAATAGAAAAAGTTACTGGATTTAAGACTCCATCAAAAAAAGTTTTAAAGTACTTAACTGAAAGTCCTTTTAAAACAGATAATGACAAATTATTAGACTATCTTTCAGATTGTTCCTTAGAGAAGAAAGAAGCGTATGAATTGCTAAGGTATTGTCAAAAAGCAGAGGTTAAACTTTTTTCAAAAGGAGTTTTTAGTGAATCTGGAAATGAAATTTACTGGGAATGCAATGATTCAAAAATTCAGTACTTTTCAGAAGATGCTAGATTAATTGAATTTATCAATGAATATTTAGAAGATGTTTTTTATCTTTTACCATCAGCTTTACAAGACTTCAAATCTTTTGAAGGTATCAAACGAAATCAAGAACTTTATGAGGAAATAATTGAGAAACTTGAAAATATTAATGATTTAGCGGTTGAGTTTTTGCCACTATTGAAACATAAGGAAGTTATTAAATCATATTTGTCAAATTTACCTGAGCTAAGGATTGAAAACAAGAGTTCTTTTGACAAAAGCAGTTTTGAATATATTGTGGTTTCAAATATCATAACACATTTTGAAGACGAAGAACTTGAAGAAATCAAGGAGAAAATTATAATTTGCGATGATGATACTGAATTTAAATTAGAAGAAATTGTTACCGGTAACGAGGTTAGATTTGAAATTGATGATAAAATATACAATATCAAAATTTCAGAAATATTACCCGACTCCGACAACTTTGCTAAAGCAGAAATTCTTGAAACAATTATTGCGAACTTTAAGAAACTTGAACTACCTAAAACTAAAATAGATAAATTGCTCTCTATCAAAATTGAAGAGGATGACCTTGCTGAAAAGCTTGCTAAGGATCTAATTGATTCACTTGAAGATAATATCCTTGAAACTGCCGAACAGATTGCTTTTTGTCTTTTATATGAATTACAGGCAGGATGGTCTAAATTTGGTGATTTTCAAATTTACGCTTCAAACAATGAAAAATATAAACTAAATGAAGTATGGTATACCAAACCATATTCATTTCTTTGTGAAATAGGTGCAATTGGGGAACAATATAAAGGGCTTTCAAAGTTGCTCAAGATTAAGGATGAAAACCCAATTTTTAAAGTCAGCGATAGTTGCATTTTTCTTTATAAACCTGCCTTTGATGAAGATGGTAATTTTATTTGTAATTACATTGATGAAAATTTAGTTGATAGCAGATGTGTTGATTTGCTAAACTTTTTATTTGAGGAATATAACAAAAGAGGAAAGGAAAGCAGACGAGACTTTGAAGAAATTGATGATTGGTCAAAACTTGGAGACACTGAAACTGAAAAAATACTTGGTTTCAATCCACATAACACAATCTTTATTGAAAACGATGAATTTCTACTTACTGATGAAGTTGCACCAGACTGGCTTCAGGAATGGGCAAAAGATGAGGCAAATATTTCGTTCTTAAAAGTACTGGGTATTCATTTTGATGATTCAGATATTGTTAATCTAAGGAAATCTCTTTATGATGAAGATGAATCTATTTCAAAGGATGAAATTTATGGAAGTAACTCCTTAAACGCATTTTTATTGGAGAATACTTTAAAATGGCTGGTAGAATCAGAGATTTGGGATAATAAGGTAATTGATGAACCTTTAAAAGTTGAGCTACTTGATGCAATTATTGATAAACTAGGATGGGATTTAGAGGATTATTGGTCTGTTGATATTGAAAAACTAAATGAAAATAGCGAGGAATGGGATGATGAGGGTTATTCAAATTGGCGTGAAGAAAATGATTCATTTGAAATTAGAATATTTCAAAATGAAATGCCATACATTCTTCAATATGATGAACAAATAGTTGCAGAGAAATATGAAAATGATTTTTGGTATGATGATGACAATGAAATTCTATATGTTAATGGGAATAAATCCTCTATTGAACTTTTAATTCAAAATGCAGCAGATGAGGGTTTATTTGAGATAGACATAAAGCCGTTAATAAATAAGGGATTAGCAAAGGTTAATGAACTTGAACGCAGGGTTAAGGAACTTGAAAAAGAAAATAATTATTTAAAATTAACACCTGATAGAACTCCTAAAAAGACAGATAAGATAAGTAAAGAAGATCAAGAAAGAGCAAATCTTGAGGCACGTATTGCAGTGAAGAAATATTTACTCACAAAGCAAGGGTATGATGTATCAGAATGGGATCCTTATAATAGTTACGAAGCCGTAGAAGGTAAAATAAAAAAGAATGGTGAATATATTGATATTGTTGTAAAAAGTGCGAAATGGGGGGATATATTCCTTGCAGCAAATGAATTCGAATTATTGTGTCAAGATGCCAGAAATCAATTATTTGTATATAATGGCTATGATGTTAAGCCAGTGACTTTGAATAGTATCTTTGAAGCTAATAGCTTAATTCAACTTCAAATTGACACAAAACATATCAATGAAAAGTTTCTAAGTTTGTTAGCAAAAGCGTTCCAATATGTAACAAATACGAAATTCGTAGTCGAAGACCCTAATCATTCTGCTTATAATCTTTTAAACAGACTTGGAATGAACAACCTTAATGAAGGATTCATTTCTGCATCATTTGACGATGAATTCTAAATTATGCTTGATAGAACAGAACATATTAAACTGTTGGACCTTGAGTTAAAAACTCAATCAGATAATTATTTAAAACTGGTTTTACAGAAGGCGACTGCTCTAATTGAACAGGAGGAAGTATTTCCAAGTCAGTTTCTAAAGTTTGAAAATGGAATTATGGTATTAAAATTAAAATCTGAGAGAGCATTGCCTAGAAAAGGACAATATTTGACAGCCGTATTGTTAGCGGATGAAAAAAGAAGTTACAAAACATGGGGCGATTTATCCTGGGCAGAGCTGAGGAGAAATTATCAGATTAGTTTTTCTGAATGTGTTTGCGTTTGGCATAGGTCATATGAAGAGAAAGGATTTCAGTTAGCTGGTTTTAAAGGCGTTTCACTTGAATTTGCTAGTAACCTCGTTGAAAAGTGTTTAGTTACACTAGGGCCACATGAACCGCCTTTAAAATATTTACAAAATTTAATCGAGATGGTTACAAATACTCCCAAAGATGCTCCTTCTGCAAGATTCCTTGATATTCATTTGGTCAATAATGAGTGGATACCAACTATTCTTGATGAAAAGCGAAATTTATCTGACTTTATTCAAACTC
>Ga0334882_1003213_pt1 | contig 15263 bp, 10 predicted proteins | sample GraSluR1_MG_5_FD_207226 | JGI IMG/M metagenome (GOLD analysis project Ga0334882, IMG submission 207226) | Sludge microbial communities from methane-producing bioreactor in Wageningen University, Netherlands - Granular Sludge_15_04-R1 | ecosystem: Engineered > Bioreactor > Anaerobic >... | reverse complement strand
TCTGGCAGGTATACTTGCAATTGCTGTCCCTTTGGGAGTATTGGCAGGTTATATTGGAGGATGGGTAGATAATTTTATAATGCGTCTGGCGGATATTGTGCTGACTTTCCCATCCAGCATTGTGGCTCTGGCAGTAGTAGGAATTTTTGGACCGGGAATTTTCAATATTATGCTGGTACTAATTTCACTTTGGTGGGCACCATTTGCCAGAATCATCAGAGGAACTGTCCTTAAATTAAAGAAAATGGATTTTATAATGGCAGCAACAGCTGCAGGAACATCAAAATTCAATATTGTCATAAAACATATACTTTTAAATGCAATTTCTCCTATTATCGTACTTGCTACCTTAAAAGTGGCCAGCATAATTACCCATATAGCGGCATTTTCTTTTATTGGACTTGGTACACAGCCGCCTGCACCGGACTGGGGAGTAATGCTTAGTGACAGCAGACAATTTATTTCCAGCGACTTGATACTGATGATATGGCCGGGTTTGACGATTATGGTAGTTGTATTCGGGTTGAATATGTTCGGTGAAGGACTCAATGAAGCACTGAGTCCCAATTCAGACTAAAAATTACATGACGGGGTGAGCAAATGGAAGATCAAATAATACTGTCTATAAAAGATTTAAAAACATATTTTTACAATACCCAATATAGAACTATAGCAAAGGCTGTGGATGGAATAAGCATGAATGCATTGAGAGGCAAGATCACTGCAGTAGTAGGGAAAAGTGGCAGCGGCAAATCCGTAATGGCACTATCTCTTTTCAAATTGATTGAAGAACCGGGGAGAATAGAAAATGGCGAAATAGTGTTAAATGGAAGAAATATAAGCAGGTTAAATAAAAAAGAATTTCAGAAAGTATGTGGGAAAGAAATGACCATGATATTTCAGGATCCAACCAGTTCATTGAATCCGGTATTAAAAATCAAGCATCAATTAATGGAAGCTATATTTATTCATGAAAAAATGAGAAGTAAACATGCACTTGGAAAATGTGAAAGTGTTCTCAAGAAAGTTGGATTGAAAAATACAGATAAGATATTGAACAGTTATCCCTTCCAACTAAGTGGGGGAATGTGCCAGAGAGTAATGATCGCCATGGCTATCTTGTCCAACCCCAGCTTATTGATAGCAGATGAACCCACTACGGCACTGGATCTGACAGTACAGGCAGAAGTACTTGAACAGCTGGAGAAATTGAGAGATCTTGGTATGGCAATTGTACTTATCACCCATGATTTAGGTGTGGTGGCACAGACAGCTGATTATGTATATGTAATGAATAGAGGAAAGTTTGTTGAAAGCGGCAATGTATATGATATATTTGAAAGTCCACAGCATGAATATACAAAAAAGCTTATGGAATATGTTTGAAACGGGAAGGATTTAAAATGAATTTAATTGAAACTGCGAATTTATCCAAATGTTATTGTGAAAAAGCAAGAAAAAAAATATATGCAGTAAAGGACGTCAATCTTTCAATAAAGGAAGGGGAAACTCTAGGGCTTGTTGGAGAGTCAGGCTGCGGCAAGAGCACCCTTGGCAAAATGATACTCCAATTGGAAAAAAGTACAAGTGGGAAGGTATATTACAGGGGAGAGGATATCTGCCGGTATGATTTCAATAAAATGAGAACCATCAGAAATAAAATGCAGATGATATTTCAAAATAGTGTCAATCTGTTCAACCCTCATTATACTGTTGAACAAATCATTATGGAGCCTATAAACAATTATAATAAGCACAACACAGAAGTAAAAGAGCAACAGGTAGTTGACATACTTGAAAAAGTTGATCTGGACAGGGGATATTTGAATAGATATGGAATTCAATTGAGCGGAGGTCAAAGACAGAGAGTGGGAATAGCGCGTGCTCTCGTACTTAAACCGGAATTCGTAGTCTGTGATGAAGTTGTATCGAGCCTGGATTTTGAAATAAAGCATCAAATACTGGAGCTGTTGACGGATTTAAAAGGGCAATTTGGTTGTACGTATTTATTTATATCCCATGACTTACCTACAATAAAGAAGATATGTGATAGAGTTGCAGTTATGTATATGGGAAATATTTTAGAAATAATTCCTGATATCTACAGACATGCCAGACATCCTTATACGCAGGCACTAATTGCTGCAGCTCTAGATACCAATCCGAGAAACAGGCAAAAGAAAAAAATACTGTTCAGGGAAAACGAGGAACACAGTATTCCTGAGTATGGATGTGTATTCCAGAATAGGTGTCTGTATGTAAAAGATAAGTGTAAAGTTGTAAAACCTGAATTAAGAAATACATTTAGCAACCATTTTGTCGCTTGTCATCTTATATAACATTAATTATAGGGAGAAGATAGAAAATGAGAAAAATAAAATCGTACATAATATTGTCAATATTATGTATTTTTACACTGCTTATATCATCATGCAGTAGCAAGGAAGAAGCTGTACAGAAACAGCAGAAAAAAGAAATAATTGTGGCTATAGCTGGTGATGGACAGATGAATAAGTTGGATGCAGCCACTTATAATGGACCTCATCCAATTTATAAAATGATATACGAGGGGCTGGTGGAAGATGCAGGAACAAAAGGTATACAACCTCAGCTGGCAACCGAGTGGCATATAGCTGATGATGGCAGAACATATACTTTTAAACTGAGAAAAGGTGTCAAATTTTCCGATGGTACGGATTTTGATTCAAATGCTGTAATTTTCAATCTGAAAAGGTGGGTCAATAATCAGAGATATGCTTCACTAACTGCGGTGAATGTTACGAAAATGGAAGCTGTTGACAAGTATACGGTAAAAATAGTTTTCAAGGATAAGGCTTATCCTATATTGACGGAACTTTCATATCCGAGACCGGTAAGATTTTTAAGTCCAAAATCAATCCAGAAGATTGAAGGAAACCCGGCAGGTAAATTTATAAAACCAGTTGGCACAGGACCATGGATGCTGGAAAGCTATACGAGAGACAAGGAATTTTCACTTGTTCCAAATCCATACTATTGGGGTGAAAAACCAAAGATTGACAGGATCGTATTTAAAGTAATACCGGATGGACAGGCAAGAGTCATGGCACTCCAAAGCGGTGAAGTGGATATAATTGGAGGGGAACTGCTTGGTAAAGTGCCACTGGACAGTATAAATACATTAAAGAGTGATAAAAATTTCAAAATTTACAACTCTGAGACAAGGATGTCTGAGTTTATTACATTCAACTATGACAATTCTAATCTTCAAGATAAAAATGTGCGACTTGCCATCAACTATGCCATTGATAAAAGTAGCATGGTTGATAAATTACTCAATGGTATTGGAAAACCGGCAGAAGGATTGTTCCAAAATGGAGTACCCTATGTTACCAAACAAAACAGCAAAGGATATGGGTATGACAGTAAAAGGTCAAAAGAGCTGCTGGCTCAAAGTGGATATAAGGACGGTAACGGAGATGGTATTGTTGAGAAGGATGGGAAACCTCTTGAATTTAATATGGTATTGAGTACAGATGCTTTCCCGGAGTGGAAGTCCATGTCTGAGTTTATTCAATCACAGCTGTCAGCTGTAGGTATAAAAGTAAACTTGAATACAGTGGATTCGAATACTCTGACGGATATCGCAATGAACACTAGAAAGTTTGATCTGCTGATGCAGCGTACTTCGTCAGATTCATGGGTGCCGCATAGTGATCTCAAGCAGGATTTTATAAAGACGGGAACGACAAACAATAAGGCAAGGGTATGGTATAATGAAAAATTGGAGAAAAATATTAATTCTGCATTGGAAAGCATGGATGAAAAAATCAGGCAGGAAAACTATGACAGGGTATTTAAGTTTATTCATGATGAAGCAATATGTGCTCCCTTATATTACCCCGAAACTACTTTTGCCGTAAGTTCAAAGGTTATAGGATTTAAAACAGGTGTAAATTCCTATGATCCTATTCAATGGAGCAAACTTGACATAGCAGAAAATTAAATTTATATTGACAATAAAGTGATTGTGATAATATAATAGATAATAATTGAATTCCATGACGGGAAAAAGTATTTTTTGCTGCATGTTTCAGCGAGTAGGGACTGGTGGGAGCCTATTGATGCACTTAAAAGAAAGAGAGTCTCCGAGGAGCTTATGAGAAGTATCTGATATTTTTAATCAGATAAACAGTAAGCCGCTGACTGCGTTAAAGTCTGGAGGAGGGCAGATTTTATCTGCCAATTAGAGTGGTACCGCGAAAAAAAGATCCGTCTCTTTATATAAAGTGATAGATCTTTTTATATTGCTACAAATTAAAAATTTCACAACAGTATGGAGAGGAGTTTGGAAAATTATTATGGACTATAAAAAAATTGTAGTTGATAGAATAAAAGAACATGTGGATATGAAAATTGATGAAATAGAGAGGTTGATTGAAATACCACCCAGGCTTGAGATGGGTGATTATGCATTTCCGTGTTTCCAGCTGGCAAAGGTATTTAAAAAAGCCCCAAATATCATCGCAGCCCAGTTGAAGGAAAAAATAAACTCCGAAGACTTTTATAAAATTGAGAATATAGGTCCCTACGTGAATTTTTTTGTAGACAGGGAAGTGTTTGCAAAAGATATTATAAGTAGAATATTGACTGAAAAAAATAACTATGGAAGCTCTTCAGCAGGGGATGGTAAAAATATAGTTATAGAATTTTCATCTCCGAATATTGCAAAACCATTTCATGTAGGACACCTTTTCAGTACGGCCATAGGAAATTCTCTATACAAAACGATGGATTTTCAGGGATACAATTGTATAAGAATAAATCATCTTGGAGACTGGGGAACACAGTTTGGAAAGTTGATATCCGCATATAAAAGATGGTGCGACGAGGATGAATTAAACAAAGATCCTATAAAGGAACTTTTGAGAATATATGTTAAATTCCATGACGAGGCTGAAAAAGATCCTTCATTGGAGGATGAAGGAAGGATGTACTTTAAAAAGCTTGAAGACGGCGAGGATGAAGAAGTTCAGCTGTGGAAGAGATTCAAGGATTTGAGCCTGAAGGAATTCAGCAAGGTATATGATGAACTTGGAGTTGAATTTGATTCTATTGCAGGGGAGAGCTTTTATACCGATAAAATGGATTCTGTAATAGAAGAAATTGATAGATGCGGGCTTCTTAAGGAAAGCAATGGTGCAAAAGTTGTAATGCTTGATGATTACAACATGCCGCCATGTATAATAAAGAAGTCCGACGGAGCCACCATATATGCTACACGTGACCTGGCGGCAGCCATATATAGAAAAAAAACCTATGATTTTGACAAGTGCATATATGTAGTGGGGCTGGATCAGCGGCTTCATTTTAAGCAGGTATTTAAAACTCTGAAGCTCATGGGAAATGACTGGGCTGATTCATGTATACATGTGGGATTTGGACTGGTTAAGTTCTCCAACAAAAAACTTTCTACGAGACACGGAGATGTTATATTTCTGGAAGATCTTCTTCAGAGATCCATAGACAGGACACTTGAAATAATCAAACAAAAAAATCCGGATCTGGAAGACAAGGAAGAAGTGGCAAAAAAAATAGGAATAGGTGCTGTTATATTTACTTATCTGAAGAACAACAGGGAAAAGGATATAATATTTGACTGGAATGAAATGCTGAGTTTTGAGGGCGAAACAGGGCCTTATGTACAGTATAGTTATGCCAGAGGGAAAAGTATACTTAGAAAAGCAGGAAAGTTTGATGAAAATGTAGATTATGCGAATATGAGTTCACAGGAGGAATTTGAACTAGTAAAGATTCTCTCAGAATTTAATTCCAGTATATTGAGTTCAATAAACAGGCTGGAGCCGTTTATAATAACGAGATATGTAGTAGATGTTGCAAAAATATTCAATAAATTTTATAATTCTTGTAGTATATTAAATACTAAAGACAGCAATATAAAGAAATTCAGACTGCAGCTTGTAGAGGCGTCATGCCAGGTAATAAGGAATGGATTGTATCTGCTTGGGATAGATGTAGTAGAGAAGATGTAGGTTTGTTGTGCGGAGTCAGATATTGGCTTATGTGTCTGACTTCTCAATAATTGGATGTTTGGAGGTACATATGTTTATTAAAAAATATAGTCAGATGCTTAAAATTCCAGGTAACATATTCAATGAATACAATATGAATGACATAGCATATTTTGATATCGAGACAACAGGTTTTGACAGATGCAATGATAATATAATACTTATATCTTTTGGAAATTTCATAAACCATGAGGAATTTTCCATAACACAATATTTTGCAGAAGATCTTGAGGATGAAGGGGAAGTACTGTATAGTTTTGGACATGATATTTTAAATTATAACAACTGGTGTTCTTATAACGGCATTGCCTTTGATGAACCATTCATCTGTGAGAGAATGTTAAAATCCAATATAAACTTTGAGCCTCCCAAATATCATATAGATTTATATAGGCGTGTTAGACCATATTACAGACAACTTGGTATGGAAAGATGCAATTTAAAGACTGTAGAGAAATATATAGGTGTAAACAGACGTGATCAAATTGACGGCGGAGTAAGTGTGGATCTATATAATGAATTTTTAAGCACCGGAGATAAAAAGCTTGAAGAGGTTATAATGCTTCATAATTATGAAGATGTATTGAATCTTCCTAAAATACACGAATTTGTATATAAAATTGAAAATAACAATTCAATTGTAAGAAATGATTCAATTACGCAGAAACAGCTTAAATTTTTGACAAGCCTTCTCAAAAAAAATCATATTGAGATCAGTTTCAGCATAAATAAAATGTCAAAGAGATCTGCTTCACGTGCAATAGACTATATTTTGAAAGGAGGAAAAAATTCTGAAGAAATAGAAAGTATTTCAAACAATAGCTATTAATTTCTTAGACTTTTTAATAATATTATTATATAATTAAGTTAGATCAGTGTAAATGTTTAGAAAGGGGATTTTAATATGATTGGAGATATAATGCGTTCTGACATAGTTAAATTAAAACCGGACGATATATTGAGCAAGGCATTGAATGTTATGCATGAACATAGTGTAAATGGAGCGCCCGTTATAGATGAAAATGGTAAATTAGTTGGTATGATAGTAAAAGCCGATATATATAGATTTTTAATTGAAGAAGGTCATTATGATACATGCCCTGTAGAGTGGGTTATGACAAAGAGTGTAATAACTGCCAACAGGCATGAGGAAATACTTGATGTTGCAAAGAGGATACGTGAGAATGACATAATAGCCATCCCTGTGGTAGATGCTGATGAATTTGTAGAAGGCATAGTGTCTATAGAAGATATAGTTGATTATGGCATAAAGAAATCTCAAATTTAGTATGAATTCAGTGGAGGTGGAAAAGGTACCAGTCTTGTATTTGGAGACTGGTACCTTTTATCTGTTCCTGCCGGTTCAGCTTTTAGTATGAGGTTTATTTTTACTGGAACACTTACTGGAAATTTCACATGAATTGCAGCCGCAGCTGCAGCTACCGCTGGACTTCTTATGCAGGCTGCGTACAAAAATATATATTGCCAGTACAACTATGGCTGCGGTTATTAAAATTTCTATTATCATTTATAATGCCTCCATTAAAATATAAGAGAACCTACTCTGAATACAATAAGAGAAACAATCCAGGCCAGTATAAACTGGTATGTTACAGAAAGTGCCGTCATTTTTCCGCCATACTCTTTTTTCATGGTAGATATGGCAGATATACAGGGTGTATATAGAAGAACAAAAACTAGAAACGAGTAGGCGGAAACAGGATTAAAATAGTGGGGAAGCAAGGCTGCCAGGTTGTTTCCATATATAATGCCCATGGTTCCAATTACAATTTCTTTTGCCATCAATCCTGCAATGAGAGATACGGCATTTTGCCACGATCCATACCCCATCGGGGAAAATACAGGACTTATAAAATTCCCTATATGGAACAGAATGCTCTCATTCATGGGTACCATTCCATTCAAGTTGAAATTTGATAAAAACCATATTATAACCGACATTGAAAAGATTATTGTGCCCGCTTTTCTCAAAAATCCTTTGGCTTTTTCCCAGGTATGTATAAACAGACTTTTGAAATCAGGAACATTGTATTTGGGAAGTTCTATTATAAAAGGTTCTTCATCCTTTTTAAATATTGTATTTTTGAATAACAGCCCTATTATAAATGCCATGATTATTCCAAGTAAATACAATGAAAAAACTACTTCCGTTTCATTCCCTGCAAATAATGCAGATGCAAACAGAGCATATATAGGCAGCCTTGCATTACATGACATGAGGGGGATTAAAAGTGCTGTCAGTTTCCTGTCCTTTTCACTTTCAAGTGTCCTGGAGGACATAATTGCCGGAACCGAACATCCAAACCCGACTACAAGTGGAATAAATGCCTTCCCGGAAAGTCCCATTTTTCTCATAAGTTTATCCATTATGAGAGCACCTCTTGCCATATAACCACTGTCTTCTAAAAATGATATTCCCAAGAAAAGACAGAATATTATAGGAAAAAATACAATTACGGACCCAACTCCAGCAAGTATTCCATCTATTAAAAGCGAGCTGAACCAGCTGCTGGTTCCTGAAAGAAGATCTTTTAAGTATGGTGTTATTGTATTGGAGAGAAAGTCTCCCAGTCCGTCTGCAATAGGTTGTCCTACCCAGCTGAATGTGAACTTGAAAATTATAAAGAGAGCAAGTAAAAATACTGGATATGCAATAAATCTATTTAGCACTATCCTGTCTATTCTTTCAGTATATGATACCGGTTTTGTTTTTGGCATAGTTATACATTCATCAAGTATGTCTTTTATGAAAGAGTAAGCATCTTTTTCGGTTTTAAAATTAAAGTTCTTTATTTCAGGTGATTTGTATTCAAACTGCCTGCTTTTAAGTGTTTCCTCAAGTATGTCTATTCCTTTGTTTTTTGTAGCTATTACTGGAATAACAATAACATTTAATGATTTTGAAAGCTTTTCAATGTCAATATTTATTCCATTTTGTTCAGCTGAATCCATCATATTAAGAACTAATATTATAGGTTTTTTAAATTGTTTAAGCTGTGTAGTAAGATATAGATTTCTATTAAGATTTGATGCATCTACTATATTTATTATTACATCAGGATTGTTATTCAGCAAAAAATTTTTAGCGACTTTCTCCTCATTCGAATATGTATCCATGGCATATATTCCGGGTAAATCTACAATTCTTATATCGTCAAGATAACCCTCTTTTTTTTCTACTGTTACTCCAGGCCAATTTCCCACATACTGATTTGAACCAGTTAAATGATTGAACAGAGAAGTTTTGCCTACATTGGGGTTACCTACAAGAGCGGCTGTAATCATATATTTCCTCCAATATTATTTATAGTAATTAATTACAATATAAAAATACCATAGTATTTTAAAAATATACATGGTATTTAAAATTATAAAATATAGACACCAAATTAAGATAAGATGGATATATTTTTTGCATCATTTTTGCGTATGGCAAGATCAAAACCTCTAAAATTTATTACCAAAGGATCACCAAGTGGAGCGCAGGTCTTCAGAACAACCTCTGTTCCTTCTATGCAGCCGAGGGCCAACAGCCTTTTTGCAAGTTTTTTATTGCCGTGTATGCTTTTTATTGCTGCCTTTTGTCCAGGTTTTAAATCACAAATACTCATTTGAATCACCTCAAATATCAATTTATAATGAAATCCATTATCATCCCTTTATATAGTAACATCAAATGAAAAACTTGTAAAGAGAAAAGATAAATCGTATAATATGAACTGAAATATTTAGTTGCATTCAAATAATTGATGAAAGGATATAAATATGAACAAAATATTGGTATTGGCTGAAAAACCATCTGTTGGAAAGGATCTTGGCAAAGTACTCAAGTGCAGCAGAAAAAATGGAGGTTATATAGAGGGAGATAAGTATATTGTTACGTGGGCTCTTGGTCATCTTGTCACTTTGGCTGATCCGGATGCCTATGATAAAAAATACAAGACATGGAATCTGGAAGATCTGCCTATGCTTCCGGTACATTTGAAAACCGTAGTTATAAAACAAAGCAGCAAACAATTTAATGTGGTGAAATCACAGATGAATAGAAAAGATGTTTCGGAAATAATAATTGCAACTGATGCAGGAAGAGAAGGAGAACTTGTAGCCAGATGGATAATTGAAAAGTCACATGTAAACAAGCCTACGAAACGACTTTGGATTTCATCACAGACTACAAAGGCAATAAATGAAGGATTTAAAAACCTGAAACCGTCATCAAAATATGATGATTTATATAAGGCAGCCAGGTGCAGGGCTGAAGCGGATTGGATTGTAGGACTCAATGTAACACGTGCACTGACATGCAAATATAACGCACAGCTTACAGCCGGGAGAGTTCAGTCCCCTACACTGACCATGATAGTCAATCGTGAGGAGGAAATAAAAAATTTCAAGCCAAAGGATTACTATAATATAGATGTGAGAACCAAATATTTTACTGTTAAATGGACGGATAAAAATGGAAATGGGAATCTATTTGATTATGAAAAAGCCAGGAAAATAGCTAAAGGTTTGAGGGGGAAAAGTTGCAGAATAACGGACGTGACTTCCAGTTTAAAAAAGCAAATGGCTCCCAAGCTATACGATCTCACGGAGCTTCAAAGAGATGCCAATAAAATATTCGGCTATTCTGCCAAGCAGACTTTATCGATAATGCAGAGACTGTATGAAAACTATAAAATACTCACTTATCCAAGGACGGATTCGAGATATATTTCGGATGATATAGTTGCTACCCTGAAAGAACGTTTGAAATCAATATCATTGGGAGAATATAGAATCTTTGTAAATGAAATATTGAAAAATGGAATAAAGGCAAATAAAAATTTTGTAGACGGAAGCAAGGTGAGTGATCATCATGCTATTATACCTACAGATGAGAGTATTGCCGTTTCACGCCTGAGTTCAGAGGAAAGAAATATATATGATTTGGTTGTGAAGAGGTTTATAGCTGTATTGATGCCGCCTTATGAATATATTCAAATTGAAATAAAATCGGATATTGACGGGGAAACTTTTGCGTATAAGGGCAATATTTCAAAGAAGTATGGCTGGAAAAAAATTTATAAGGACAATAAATCCAATGAGGAAAACATACTTCTGGAAATTAAAAAATCAGATGTTTTTGATGTATTATCTGTAGATATAAACAAGCTCCAGACAAAAGCACCTGCAAGATTTAATGAAGCATCATTGCTTTCAGCCATGGAAAACCCACAGAAATATGTAAAATTAGACAAAATATATGCTAAAACGCTGAATGAAACAGGGGGAATTGGTACAGTAGCTACGAGAGCAGATATAATAGAAAAGCTGTTTAATATGTACTATGTAGAGAGAAAAGGGAAAGAAATGATTCCTACCTCAAAGGGAAAACAGGTAATTAACCTGGTGCCCAAAGGATTGAAATCACCATTGTTAACTGCCAAATGGGAAAAAACACTTGAAGAAGTCAGCAAGGGCAGGAAAGATCCACATTCATTTTTAAAAGATATGAGACGGTATGCAGTAGAATTGGTTAGCGATATAAAATCAAGCAGTGATAAATTCAAATATGACAATCTCACAGGAAATAGATGCCCGAATTGTGGTAAATATATGCTTGAGGTAAAAGGAAAATATGGAATAATGAATGTCTGCCAGGATAGAAATTGCGGATATAGGGAAACTGTAAGCAAGTTTACAAATGTAAGATGTCCTGAATGCCATAAAAAGCTTGAACTGAGGGGAAAGGGAGATGGACAAATCTACGTGTGCCCAAACTGCAGTTTTAGAGAAAAATTATCTTCTTTCAACAATAGATTCAGGAAAAATAATGCCAGTCTAAATAAAAAGGATACAGTGAAATATATGAAAAAATTGAATAAACAGAATGACACTCCAATAAATTCTGCACTGGCTGATGCACTGAATAAACTTAAGGAACAATAACTGGAGGCGATTTAAATGATTGCATTGAATGCGGCCGGAAGTATATTCAGTATAATAATTATGATTTCAATAGGGTATATTCTCACCTGTTTTAAATGGCTTAATGATGATATATCGAGAGTTTTTTCAAAATTAGTGTGCAATGTTGCACTTCCGTGTCTTATGATTTCCAACATTATGGGGAATTTTACAAAAGATAAACTGGAACACATAGGGAAAGGTCTTGTTATACCAGTTTTGTCTATGGCAATAGGATATGTACTAGCTATAGCGGTATCTAAAATTATAAAAGTTAAAAAAGGACGAATTGGGACATTTCGTTCCATGTTTTTTGTGTCTAATTCCATATTTGTAGGCTTGCCTATAAATATGGCTTTGTTTGGAACTAAAAGTGTACCGTATGTACTGCTCTATTACATATCAAACACTGTATTTTTCTGGACAATAGGTGCCTATGGCATAACTAAAGATGGAATAAATTCTGACAGCAGTGCAAGTATTTTTTCAAAAAATACATTAAAGAGAATACTTTCACCGCCACTTTTGGGATTTGTACTGGCAATTATATTTTTGTTCTGTGAAATTAAATTGCCATCATTTGTAATGGATACATGTAAATATCTGGGCGAAATGACTACGCCGCTTTCCATGCTGTTTATAGGTATAACACTTTATTATGTGGACCTTAAAAAAATAAAAATAAGTTTGGATATAGTTGCTGTTTTAATTGGGAGGTTTGTGGTTTCACCTGTCTTAATACTGATACTTGGCAGCTTTTTCACTGTACCAAATCTCATGAAACAAGTATTTGTAATACAGGCGGCAATGCCTGTAATGACGAATACGTCAATAGTTGCAAGAGAATATGGGGCAGATTGTGAATATGCTGCAGTAGTCACATCAATAACAACTATTTTGAGTATGGTAGTTATTCCGGTATATATGGTTTTGATATCATAGCATCAATGAAAGATCAATAGGAGTATACATCTAAATATAGATAAAATATTAAATATTCTGTAATTTAAAATGACTAAAGAAATAAATTGCAAAAATCTAAAATTCTAATTATTGAATTTTCAAACACTAAATAATAATTTAAAAGTAAAATAGAGTACAAAAAAGGCAGACCTTTATCCCCAATGGGGCGAAAGTCTGCCGCGGTACCACCCAAAATTATTACTCGATATATATAACGGCATTGCCGGCGTAACTTACTTTTATATAATTTCAGTCCGCAACTCTAGAGTGATTTTCAATAAACTTAGCCTATAGGTTCACACCAAACACCTACTCTCTGAAAACATGCATCTATTTACTCGTCTCTGTCATTGTTTTTGTATTTGCAACCTACTATACTATAAAATAATATCAATGTCAACAATTCAAATTCTCCATTTTTAATGTGATTATGGGTTATAAATACTAAATTATAAATTTCAGGGACAAAAAAATTACATATTCGAAATAGAATAAGCTAAAATTTAAATAATAAAGATTAATGTGTGGTTAATTTTAGAATGTTTGTAAATTATTTTTGATTTTTATAAAATTATAGACATATAAATTACAATTCAATAAATTTTTAATGATAATTTTAGGTATATTAATGTAGAAAAAAATGAGTGCAGTAAAAAAACAGAAAAAATTTTAAAAAACTATTGACATTATCTCCAGAAGGTATTATTATCGTCACATACACTAAATATTGATAAAGTAATTTTTAAAAGTAAAATTTAATTGATGAGGCTAATGTTAGGTATTTTAATTTTAAATACTTGAATGTTGGTAGTACTTGTTGATTAGTTTTAGCATAATTGTAGAGTATAAAAGACGATGAATTGGAAGAGTAAATAGCAAAAATTTCTAGAGAGTGAGAATTGGTGGAAACTCATAATTGTAGCTATTGAAGGTAGCCTTGGAGTCATGAGTCGAAATTTAAGTAGGCTTTATCGGTAGAACCGTTATTACTTTTAAGTAAAAATTTTGGGTGGTACCGCGCGACCAAACTTCTCGCCCCAAGCAGAGAATTGGTTGCTTTTTTTATACAAAAAATTCCTTTAATACAAACTAAACATCTAGATTTTACATAATAAAAGGTTAAGCTGAAAGTTTTTAAAATTTAAAATTAAAGGAATATTTACTCAATTGAATTAATGGTTTCATAATTTCTATTTAGATTGTAGTTAAACTTTATATTCAAATATCAACAAATTATTTTAGGAGGAAAATATTATGGAAAAATTAAAAGTTTATTATGATGAGGATGCAAATTTGGATCTTTTGAAGGGAAAAAAGATAGCTATTATTGGATTTGGAAGTCAGGGACATGCACATGCATTGAATTTGAAGGAGAGCGGACTTGATGTCATAGTTGGTTTGTATAAAGGGAGCAAGTCATGGAAAACAGCTGAAGAGGCTGGATTCAAGGTATATGAAACAGCTGAAGCCGTTAAACAGGCCGATATTATAACAGTACTTATACCAGATGAAAAACAAAGGGAAGTTTATGAAGAAAGTATAAAAGATAATCTTGAAGAGGGAAATGCATTGTTCTTTGCTCATGGATTCAACATTCACTTCAATCAGATAATTCCACCTAAAAATATAGATGTACTTATGATTGCACCTAAAGGACCAGGACATATAGTTAGAAGAGAATATACACTTGGTGCTGGAGTTCCTTGCCTTTATGCAGTATATCAGGACTTTACAGGAAAAGGTAAAGAAATTGCACTTGCCTATGGAAAGGGAATCGGAGGAACTAGAGCAGGTGTTATGACTACGACATTCAGAGTTGAAACTGAAACAGACTTGTTTGGTGAGCAGGTAGTACTCTGCGGAGGAATTTCAGAGCTTATAAAGGCAGGATTTGATACACTTGTTGAAGCTGGTTATGCACCGGAAAATGCATATTTTGAATGCATGCATGAGATGAAGATGATAGTTGATCTTATGTATGAAGGTGGATTGAACAGAATGAGATATTCAATAAGTGATACTGCTGAATATGGAGACTACAAGATTGGAAAGAGGATAATAAACGAAAATACCAGAGTGGAAATGAAAAAGGTATTAAAGGAAATTCAGGATGGTACTTTTGCTAGAGAATGGCTTCTAGAGAATAAGACTGGAAGACCTGGATTTACAGCCAGAAGAAGACTGGAACAGAATTCTCCAATTGAAAAAGTTGGTAAGGAACTTAGATCCATGATGTCATGGATTGATGAAAATCCTTCA
>Ga0334882_1003210_pt1 | contig 15268 bp, 7 predicted proteins | sample GraSluR1_MG_5_FD_207226 | JGI IMG/M metagenome (GOLD analysis project Ga0334882, IMG submission 207226) | Sludge microbial communities from methane-producing bioreactor in Wageningen University, Netherlands - Granular Sludge_15_04-R1 | ecosystem: Engineered > Bioreactor > Anaerobic > Unclassified... | reverse complement strand
TCAATGCCAAAGCAAGCGGCACAACCAACGTAAGACGCTTTGACGCCCGTTCGAGATTTTCAAAAGCGCCTCCGTAGCGAATGTAATAACCCGAAGGCAGTTCGAGATTTTCATCGAGTGTTTGCTGAATTTCTTCTACCAGCGATTTAATGTCCCTGCCTTCCACATTAATACCTACATAAGTACGCCTGTTGGTATTGTCGCGGCTTATTTGCATCGGGCCGGGCTGGTAGCTGACATCAGCTACTTCTTTCAATGGAACCTGGTTTCCGTTTGGGGTGTTTACAAATAAATTCCGAAGGTCGTCGATACTTTGGCGGTGTGCTTCATCAAGTCGAACTACAAGGTCGAACATGCGCTCTCCTTCATAGATAACCCCGGCAACGCCACCGCTAAAAGCAGTCTCTACAACCGTATTCAGGTCTTTTATTTTTAAGCCGTATTGCCCCAGTTTGGTGCGGTTGTATTTTACCGTTATTTGAGGCAGCCCACGGGTTGCTTCGGCTTTTATGCCTTCAATCCCTTCAATCCCTGCAATTAAACCGGAAATTTCTTCGGCTTTGTCGGCCAGCATATCCAGGTCGTCGCCGTATAATTTAATAGCCACATCTTCACGAATACCGGTTAAAAGCTCGTTGAACCGCATCTCGATTGGCTGGGTAAACTCGTAGTTTATACCGGGCAAAACACTAACCTTTTCTTTTACCTTATCAATCAGCTCCTGTTTTGATTCAACCTTTGTCCATTCATCCTCGGGTGTAAGAATAACAAATATATCAGCAATATCAATCGGCATGGGGTCGGTAGGCAAATCTGCCACCCCAATACGGCTTTGTATTGATGCTATCTCATCGGGGAAATTCTCCAACACAATCTGTTCGATACGAGTAGATGCCTTTTCCACCTCTGACAGCGATGTTCCGGGTTTCAGGAAAGCCTGAAAAGCAAAATCACCTTCGTCCAACTGAGGGATAAATTCGGCTCCCATACGTGAGAAAAGGAATCCTCCGGAAATTAAAAGCACCAAGGCAATCCCCAGTACAAGCTTACCTTTGCGTAAAGCCCAGGCAATTACCGGTTCGTACAGGTTTTCAAGCTTTATAATAAATTTCTCTCCCCAGGTTTTTTTATCTGTTTTCGGAGGTTTCAGGAAAAGTGCTGCCATCATGGGGATGTAGGTAAGACACAGCACCATCACACCCAACACGGCAAAACCAAAGGTCATGGCCATGGGTATAAACATTTTGCCTTCAACGCCCTGCAATGCCAGTACAGGAATAAAAACAATAAGGATAATGAGCTGCCCGAAAAATGCGGAGTTCATCATTTTACTGGCTGAATTATAGGCTATTTCGTTTCGCCGGGGCAGCCCCAGTTTCTTCCCGATAAATTCATTCCGGTGCAGATAAAATATCATGCTTTCCACGATAATCACCGCCCCATCGACCAGAATCCCAAAGTCGATAGCCCCGAGACTCATCAGGTTTGCCCAAACGCCAAACACTTTCATCATGATAAATGCAAATAGCAAGGCAAGCGGGATGGTAGAAGCTACCAGTAAACCGCCTCGTAAATTGCCCAAAAAGATGACCAGGACAAAGATTACAATGAGTGCCCCCAGTGAAAGGTTTTCGGCTACGGTGGAGGTGGTGCTTTTAATCAGTTTGCTGCGGTCGAGAAATGGTTTTATCTCTACGCCATCGGGCAACGATTTTTGGATTAACGCCATTCGTTCTTTCACATCCTTAATCACATCGTTGGAGTTTTCGCCCTTCAGCATCATTACAATACCCCCCACAGCTTCGCCTTTACCATCTTTTGTAAAAGCTCCATACCGCAAAAAGCTCCCGTATTTAACATCAGCCACATCACGTATAAAAACAGGTTGGCCGTTTACATTGGCAACCGGGGTATTACGGATGTCATCGAGCGAACGCATTAAACCTTCGCCACGGATAAAGTTGGCCTGAAAATTTTTCTCAATGTAAGCTCCTCCGGTATTCTGATTATTATCTTCCAAAGCCTCGAAAATGTCGGAAATGGTGAGGTTCATGCTGCGAAGCTTATCGGGGTTTATGGAAATTTCGTATTGTTTGCCACGTCCGCCAAAGGAGTTTACTTCAACTACTCCCGGAACCATTGCCATCTGGCGTTTTACAATCCATTCTTGCATGGTGCGCAGCTCCATGTCATCGTAAATGGTATCGTAACCGGGCTGTACTTCCAGTGTGTATTGGTAAATCTCACCCAATCCGGTACTGATGGGGGCCATAAACGGTTCGGCAAATCCTTCAGGAATGTTCTCCTTAATTTCGGCCAATGCCTCACTTACCAATTGCCGGGGAAGGTATGTACCCATATTATCCTCAAATACTATTGTTACTACTGACAATCCGAACCGAGAAACTGAACGGATTTCGGTAACCCCCGGCAGGTTGGCCACCGAAAGTTCCACCTGGTAGGTTACGAACTGTTCTATGTCTTCGGTTCCCAAATTGGGGGCAGTGGTAATTACCTGCACCTGGTTGTTGGTAATGTCGGGAACGGCATCTAATGGTACTTTGGTCATTGACCAAATGCCCCCGATAATAAGCCCTATGGTCATTAAACCAATGAGAGCTTTGTTCTTTATTGAAAAAGATATGATTCTGTTTATCATTTCCTATTGATTTTATTTGTTAAAACTCTATTTATCCTACTCATAATACTTTTTAAATGTTTGCTGATTTTTAAAGTAAGCCAATTCAGGTTTTCCTTTTTCTTTTAACCCGATTAAGGCATCGGCTTTGTTGATTGAATCGCCTGAAAAAGCATCGGGAACCATCGCAACTTCTGCAAAGTGTTTTGTTAGGTGATTGAAACATTCCTGGCTACAGAAATAGTATGCCTTTTTATTATAAGCGACTTTTGAAGATTTATGCATCGTTAAATTATTGCCATTCATACAAGCCCATTCACCCGGAATTTCCTTACCATACCAAGCCCATTTGTGATACAGAAACCTGGTATCGCAGCCATAGGTGTAGAAAGTCAGAACAGAAACTGTTGCGACTATCAATAGAATAAAACTGACAATAAGTATTCGATTAAACCTTTTGTTTTCGATTTTTTGTTTTTTCCGTAATTGTTGCTTGCTTAACTTCTTCTTTTTCATTGTCATAGCAAAAAGATTAAGTAAACATATAGGCCGGTTGTTTTACCGGTCTGTTAATTCAAACAAAAGTTAAGTAATTGCAGGAGGTCCGCGGAATGTGTGAGCGGTAAAGAATAATTGTTTTATAAAGATGGCATGATTGTCAACAATCGTCGTGGTAATGTCTATTACAGGAGGAATCTCAATTTGAACAATACTTCCAGCCGGGAAGAAATTGAAATGGTCGGATAATTGATTTAATGATGTAGTGCTTGTCTTTTCCGACACCAGTACATTCAATGCATGGCAATGAGAATCTGTTTTTTCCGGATTTTGCTCCTGAGCAGGAGTTTCACAGGCTGATTCCTCTTTTGATGCGTGCGTAATCTCAAAATGGTGATGGTGCGGCACAACAGAATGAGCCAAAATAATCAGCCCGGCCAAAAAGGTAAAAAAGCTTCCTGTATGTTGTCCTTTTAAATTCACCAATTTTTAAGAATTATTCAATTTATACAACGCCAAAGGTATGAAAAAGTTGATGCAACCGGGTTGCAGAGTTTATTTGTCGCAATTGGAACAAACTCCTTTTACAACCATATTCACGCTTTCGAGCTGAAATTTTGCCGGTAAATTAATAGTTGGAACGGGTATGTCATTGAGGCAATAAGTCTGTCCACAAACGGCACATAAAAAATGAACATGAAGGTCTTCGGGGTGGCATTCACAGGCTTCCCGGCACAAAGCATATTTTACGGAACCTGTTCCGTCATCGATGCTGTGGATAAGTTTGTTTTCCTCAAATGTTTTTAGTGTACGGTATAATGTGGTCTTGTCTGCTTTTTCAAATTTGTTTTCCAGTTCCGGTAAACTTATGGCAGATTTTTGTTCAGTCAAAACCTGCAAAACCAACTGGCGCATGGCGGTTGGTTTGATATTCCGGTGTTTTAATTGATTATTAATTTGTTCATTCATGTTATAATGCAATTTTACAAAAACCACAAATTATTTCTTCCGAACTCGGGTATTTTGCCGCCTACGAAGTGGGGGAAGATTTCGGCCACCATTTCAGGGTATTTGGTTGTTACCGGAAGACTTTGCTGCGAAACGGACTTCCAGTACATGCGGCTGAACTGATATACCTGGTCGATTAATTTCTTTACTTCTTCCTGGTCGTTGATTATGCTTTCATCGGTTGACTGTAAGTGCAACTTAACAGGCAATGGAAACGATTTTAATTGTTTTTCCAACTGTAACCTTTCAGCTTCTCTTTCTTCTTCCGTGTGTTCGCCGTTTAAAGTTGGCTTATAACGGGTATTGTTGCAAAGAATGTAGCTGTCCATTCCAATAGGGATGTATGTTCCGCTGTATGGCATTTTGCGGTCGTAATCTTTGTCAAACAATACCAGGTCGCTTGATTTTGTTTTATTTACAGTGACAATTATAACCGGAATGTTATTGCCGATGGATTTTAACTGCCGGATTATTGGTACAATCTCCTTATTACTCATCCGCTTGTAAAAGTGGATTATAAGTCTTTCGGTTTTTTCGTGCTGCTCTTTATATTTTTCTATTGCTTCCCGTATTGCACCTGCCAGTAGCTTGTGATTATCTGCCGGAAGCACGTTAAAACCTTTAAAATGTCCATCGTTGGCAAAGCAGAAAGTGCTTCCAAGATAGCGCGTGTTATACCTTCTGGTTTTAAATGCACCAACTCCAACAATCAGCTCATTGTTTATTTCGCGGTCTAAACGCCAGGGTATTCCGCCTAATTTTGCCAATGTGGCTACAGCAATGTTTCTTACACTATGCTGAAAATTGTCCTTGGTTATATTTTCACGCAAAATGACCTGTGTGCTTATCTTATAGTATAAAAGGAGCTGCTTTATTTTATAGTAAAAATTTTCTTTGTCGTGGCCAGCTTTATAATTATAAGATGGATTAATATACACCGCCAAATAATTTGTATTTGGTTGTAATTCGGCCTTTGACAATTTATCTTTTATTTCGTCGAGAGGGTTGTTATAATCAGAGAATGTAATGTGTAATTTATCATCATAGACCAGGGGCAGCGATAAGAATTTACTAAAGTCAATGTACCCTTGTTTTCTCTTTGAATATTGATGGAATATATTGGCAATTTTTGTATCCTTTTCATGACAGATAAAGAAGAATCGATAGCGTCCGGGAGGCACAGGTTTACATGGTTTGAAAGCCTTCAAGCCTTCATAAGGGTCGGTATGTGTTCCTCGACCGAATTTCAACAAACTCGTACCTTCAGAAGTTAATGAAACAGATTCCAGTTCGTGCCATGTACCGGAGTGGGGGATTACTTTTTTAAATTCTTCGGTATTCAGGTATTTATTCAAAAATCCATCTATGTTTTTAAAATAGCTTGCATATTTGTCTTTATTTGTTTTTACCAAGGGGGGAAATCCAAGGGCATCAGCCAGTTCAAAATTTAGTACGGGATAATATTCATCGAGATGGTTGTTAAAGTCTTCGGGTAAGTTTTCATCGTTTCGTACAAGCTCACCATTTGATACCATCCAGGTTGCTAACCCAGTGTCGATGTCTTCGGCAGATAATTGCAGAAGGTTTTTATTCAAAACTTTGGAGGTTCCATCAAACGAAACTATTAATTCCGGCTTATCGCTAATCATTGCCAGGCGAACAGCAAGGGTGAATTTGTAATAGAGTGTGTATTCTGATGTTGATTCACTTGGGCTCTCAAACCAAATGGTTGCAGCATTAATAAAGTTAGGATGCACTACGTGGGCAACTTCCTTAAAATACTGAGCTATCTGGAAGTGATAATAGTGTTTTGCAAAATAGATGCTGTAAGTGAGGTCAACCGAAATTACATAATCGCAATTGTCTGTTGTGGAAAAATCACAATACAGGTATTGTGTATTTGATAAAGTTTTTTGATGCTTTGCCCACAATTCCCTGGGGAACTCTGCCTTGCGCAAAGGGCTGTGTCCACTTGTTTTTTTTAGCTTGAAGCCAAAAGTTTTTTCTTTCACAGGATGTGAGAAGGTGAGAACGTTAATGATGTGTTTTGAATTGGTCATAGGCTGCTCATTTAATTAAGGTCAATTTGATTATTAATGCTTTTATCAAGGGATTTTTGATATTCCTCCCAAAATTTTGCAGGATTATTCCGTAATTGCGGGTTATCGTTTAAAAACATTTTTTGTTCTGTTGTTAGCTCAATAATCTTCACTTCTCCCTGATGTTTAATACATATCATTGAGCCAATAAAAAGAAATACGTTATCGGAATCCTTAACAGCATTGATAAATCCATTTGCTGCTTCAAAATTATTCCTGTTAATTTCTGATTGCACCAAATCAATTTTTGCCAATTCAATGGCATGTTTAGTTTTGCGAACAATCTCATCCGGGTCGGTGTGTTGCCCCAAGGAATTGAAAAAATATCCGATTTTCTGTCTTATAACTGAACCCTTGATTATTTCACCGTCGCTGGAAAACTCAAAGCCATACGATTCAAGCAATCGTTTAAAGGATGAATAAATTTGATTCTCGACAGATAAATTGTCGGTATCAACAAATATGTATCCTTCATATTCTTTGGTTTTGAAATCTTCGCGGTTAATATTCAATTCGGAAATAAGATTGCTTATCCCTTCGTTGATATTGGAATGATGGATAACAACGTGTTTGTAGTTCAACATTTTAAGTTTTCTTCTTTTTGCCTCATCATTCTGTCTGATATGTTCTTTATCGTGGTCAGGACCATCGATGAAAACACAAAGTTTTGGATTAAAAAACAAATCTGCCTCAACGATGGGTTCGCTGTTATGGTAGATAATCTTATGTAATTCATCAGGCATTGGAAGTCCCCGGTTGAACATGCGAGTCAAAACTTCTTCTTCCAGACTTGTTGTTTTTGAATCGTCTAAATATTCTTCATAAAGTATAGCATTGTCTTTGTCGTTTTCAAACGACCGGAATGATGAAAGTTCAATCAGGAAGTCTTTCACCAAATGACGGTCAAATTCCTGATGGTAACGCTGGTTATAGAAATTACAAATGCAGTTGTAGCAAGCATGAGCACAGGCATCTTCCTTATCTGTTCCATCCGGGTTGAAATGAAGAATATCCAATGATTTCAATGCAATCTTGCGGATTAAACTTTCGCTTTTTACAATTGATGACAGCGTACCGGTTCCACCTTCTGAAGTTTCAAAAATGATAATTCTTCCATTTTGATTTCTAATAGGCTGATAATAACCTCTTATCTCTGATTCATCGAGGTTAAGGATGTTGCAAATGGATTGCAGCAGAACGTTTAACAAGGTCAATCCGAAAGCATCCGTATTCTCTCTTATTGCCTGCTCAACATCTAATGTGATTACATCATTTTTTGAATCTGTTATCAGTGCCAGATTTCTGGTTACTTCACTGGAAGCAATTTTCCGGTCTTCTATGTGCTTTTCCAGTTTTCCCTGATTTTTGCTTACCCATTCCCGGTTAATTATGTCAAGGTTAAAACCAATATTTCCTTCCCGATAGTCACGCTGTGCGCCCAAATTGATATGGCGAAATTTTGCCGTACGTTCAAAAGTAAGCCTTGCCAACGTCTTATTCTCTGATAAAAGTTTTTTGGACTGGGCATTTTTACTTTTGTTATAGCTACTTACAATTTTATAACCTCCCTTAGACCTTTCTTCTTCTTCGGCGGTAATCCTCATCCTGCGTTGCGCCTGCATTCTTGGAAATTGTATTGCAGTTACAAACAAGGGGTGGGAGTACACATTTCCACATGATTTACAATTAGTAGGCTTTTGTTTACCTTTTATAATTTCTTCAATGTGTTCACAATGGTCACAAACAATCAGTTCATATTGCGTATTTATATCCGATTCTTTGGTCACACGTTCCACAACAAATTTTTGTCCACTGTAATACAGCGTATTGTACGGACTAAATTCACGCAATGAAATTATCTGGTCGCGAACCAATTCTTTTTCTTCTTTTTTGTACTGGAATTTTACCGATTTAATTTTCGTGGGGAATGCGTAGTTTGGCAGGAATCCTACCTGGCTTAAATAGCGGTACATGTAAAAATCGCTTTTTCCTTCGCGCAGGTCTTCATTCCTTTTTTCCAGGGCTTCCCGGCGGCTTGTTAAGGCAAAATCATGGGCTCTGCCTTCTTCCTGAATCTTTTTTGTCAGGTATTTTATTTCTGACCTTGATTCCTTATAATCTTCCCGAAGTAACTCAAGTGCTTCGTTCAAGTTAAAGGTGAAATTATCCACCTGGCTTTCAATTACCTTTCGTTCGATTGTATCAGCCTCTTCTATTTCGTCCTTAAATGCAATGTCGATGTTTGCCAGAATTTGCGGTTTGTTTTTTGAGACAGCATCTGTAAATTCATCGACTCTTGAGTTAAACATCTCAAGATTATCATCTGCAAAATCAATAATATCCTTGGCCGCATGAGGAAACTTAATATCGATGGTTTGTAAAATCAAAGCATTGATGTGGCTCAGGAAAAGTGATTCATTATCGAGATTGAAACGGGGGACTGCAATTTTTCCGGCAACTATTTCGGTTGGATGGTTGTAAAAATACTGGTCGTGAGCGCCTCTTCCGGGACCTGAACCGCAAAAGGTTTGAATGATTGAACCCTGACCGCTACGACCGGCACGACCTGCCCTTTGTGCGTAATTACTGGGATTTGGGGGCATGTTTCTCATATACACGGATGAAAGCGTACCTATGTCAATTCCCAATTCCATTGTTGGAGTAGCGAAAAGTATCTGTATTTCGGGAGGTGTTTTCTTAAATTTATTTTCCTTAATTTTCCGTTCCTGACCGGGAACCTGTGCTGAATGGTCATCTGCAATAATTATATTATTACCTTCTGTGGATTGGGTGTATTGCTGATAATAAAAATCCTTTCTGATTTCTGCTTTTACCAAACCGTTTTTACAACTGTTTTTCAGACAGGCATTTACAGTCAACCAACTATACTGACTGTGACACTGCGGACATTCCTTTTCAAAACCTTCTACCAATGGTTTTACCAATATGGCATATGGGTCAAGAAAATAATAATCGCTGCCATGAAATTTTTGTTTCTGGAGGTACATGTTTTCAACACCGAACGAAACTATTTCATCAATACAGGTATTAATGGAATCGGGGTCAAAATACGGTACACATTTGCGAATCCAATTTTTTATGGTGTAAGAACCATTCAGACCGTGATGTGTAAAATTGGTTTTCCTGAAGTGTTCCTGCGACGCATTGGTATAAATGCTCACCCGTGTTTCTTCAACGGCTTCAAATACGCGTTGGTCAGGAATATGTTCTTCAATAAATGCATTGACGGTTCGTAAATTTGCTTTTTCAATCAGGTTGGGATGGCCGATAGCAACTTCTCTTCGGAATATTTCAAAAAAGCCCTTTATTAAATCGTATTGCAGTTCCGGTTCCAACGTATTTAAAACAGGATAATTATCGTTTATTCCATCTTTTACAGACTCATCCAAAGCATCGTATTCAACAGAAAGTAACCCAACATCTTCCAGGTTTACCGAAGTAAATTTTTTGGTTCCACGGATTTCAACGTAAAGGTAAGTTTCGAGGTAGGTTTCCAGATTTTCGCGCACCAACCTTCGCATCCGGGGTGCAAACTTGCTTTCGTTTACCAGATTCGGGAAGAGCTTCGCCGGAAGGTCTTTTACAAAAATTTCCTGGCCATGTTCCTGTAAAACTTTATTGAGTATTCTCCTGAAATAAATCTGAGAATACCAATGGTTCAGGTGTCCTGCCTGAAATGCAGTATCCTGTCGATTATCGGAAAAACCGATTAGTTTTTTCTCGTTTACAGGAGATGCATTGATTGAGGCTGTGGTTATCACATCCGTTCCGGTTGCACGACCGACAGAGTTCAGCAAAAACATTTTACCGTATTCCGAAGTATTTCCTCCATGCTCTGTACCGCAATTTAAACAGATTGGGAGAGGAGCGGGGATAAACACACCGGTTAAGTTTTCGCCTTCGTAATATCTGGTGAATGTATTGTTCCCGGTATCCAGAACGCCATTTGTCGGGAATTTTGCGGCATGTTTTTTTGCCCTTTCGTGCTTTTTAGGTGTGAACCAGTTTTGAGGTAAATCTTCCTCATTACAGGTAATATCAGGCGAATAATAGCCAGTGTCGCCTTCCGCTTCATAATCCATAAACGTCCAGGGGACAGTTTTACCGCTGCTGTCGTCCTTCATCAAACCATAATATTCCTGACCGCATACCCTGCAAAAATGCAAGGGGTATAAGGTCTTAATTCCCCGTCCTTCTTCTTCGCATTTAGGGCAGGTTGTTTCTCCAACGTGGCTTAAATAATCACAGGCAGGGTCGAGACATCCCCTTAATTCGCCACCCTGATTGTAAAAAGCATGAATTTTCGGAATAAAACGCGGGACTTCCTTCCCAGTATCAGTTTGCAATGTTCCGGTGATACCCAATAGCAAGCCTGCCATTAATTCGGCTTTGCATTGTTCTGTGGGAAAATCTTTTCTTATTTCATTTTTGTATTCGGAAGCCAGTTCCCCAAAGCTTTTTACTTCTTTGAGTTTCCTTTCCAAAAAGCCAAGTAAAAGAGAGTCTTTCAGTGCTTCGCCCAAATCCAGGTTGGAAGACCCGGTAAAATCTTCACCCATCAGCGCTTTAAACAAGGGCGCTGCCGTTTCCGGTTTTTCATGGTCGAGATTTTCAATATCGGATTCCTGAACGGCAAACGCAGATGAAATTTTGGTGCCATTAAATTCCAGGGCTTTATCCTCGGTTTCAACTACTACATTTTCAGGCTTAAATTCTTCGCCGAACATTTTTGATGCAAAATCAGCGATAGCCTGCGATGAATTTTCATCTGATTTATCAGAAATCATGGTTGCAGAAGTTCCAATACAAATCAGTTTCCCGATGGTATTGGTGCGTTGTTTTAAGCGACGAACCAGAAATGCCACATCGGCTCCCTGTTTTCCTGAGTAAGTGTGCAATTCGTCTAAAACCAGAAAACGAAGGTTTTCTTTAAACTCATCTCTAAACAAAGGCTTGTCTTCCAGACGGGTTAGCAGCAATTCCAACTGTACATAGTTGGTAAGCAAAATATCCGGCGGATTTTTTTTCATTTCCGCACGGGAAATGATTTCACTATCATTAGGTTCAGCATCGTCGCCAAAAATTTCCTTGTAGCGTTCCAATGCTCCTTCTTGTGCAATGTCTGTATCGCCGGTATATAAGCCAATTTTCAATTCGCTTCCCGCAAGTTTTGATGCCAGTTCCTGATATTGTGAGTTTGCCAGGGCGTTCATGGGATAAATGATAATGGCTTTTATTCCCTTTTTCCCTTCTTCTTTTGCTTTCAGGCAATGGTTTACAATGGGTATCTCGAAACACAACGATTTACCGGAACCTGTGCCGGTTGTTACCACCAGATTCTCTTGTTTGCGGCTTGCAATTTCAATGGCCTGTTCCTGATGGAGGTGCGGATGAATTAAAAATTTTTCGCCTGTCTTGGAATCAGTCAAATTGAATACCTCTCTGGTTGCCGGGTGCAAAACACCCTCTTTGATTAGCTGAGGAATACTTTTCCCTACCTTAAACCGTTTTGAAATTTGAATAATGGGTTCCTGCCATAACAATTTGCCATTGTCCATCTGGTTGTGTACATGGGCTTCAATTTTTTTGTTTTTAAATACCTGAAAGGTTTGAATGTATGCCTTGTATTGGTGTTTTACTTCCTGAAATACTTTAAACGGGTTCATGGTTGATTGTTTTGGTTTTTAAGATTATTATTATTCGTTTTTTAACAGTTTGAGAAACAAGTTCCCTTTTTCAGTAGTTATGTATTGCTGTTTAGAACTATTGGGTTTATCCGGAATCGTCATTTGGATAAGTTCCAGTTCCAAAAATAGTTTGATGTATTTATTCCTGAATTTAGTTCGGTTTGACCATTGAACAATATCCATTATTGATTGAATTGATTGAGCTTCAGTGCATAAATTCAGCATTGAAATGACTTGGTGCCAACCTGGTGCCAACTTAGTCCCAACTTGGTGCCAACTTAGTCCCAACTTAGTCCCGATGGCATCAAGTTCTTTCTCAAACTCGTGCTGCAACTCGTCCTGTAACTCGAGCTGTTGCTTGTAATTTTTGTTCGTAAATGTTACCCTGAAAGCTATACCCGGTTCTTTCCACGACAGCTCAGTTTCGGGGTAGGTTTGCAGTTCCTCTTTAATCAGTTTTAATCCGTTTCCCCATTGCTCGATAATTCCGAGACGTTTGAAAACCGGAGCCAATATTTTGTTCCGAATGTCGGATTGGCCGGATTCCATGTCGCTGAAATCGACAGATGGCATTAATTTGCCCGGGCTGGTAATTTCTATTTTATCGTCGAATATGGCAATTTTGATGTCCTTACCCGTTAAAGAATAATCGCGGTGAATAACGGCGTTACGAATGACCTCGCGAATGGCAATAATCGGATATTCCCAGCGGTCGTTGCGATAAACGCCCGTGTAATCGGTTGTACCTTGCGAAATGTGCCTTAAAACAAACTGGTAAGCCTGCTCAGCCTGCAGGCCAACGTTTATATCGATGGTTTTCTGGTCGATAAAATTGCCGGGAACTTTTCCTTTAAACCTTGCGCATTCAATTTTTGCATAAGGGAAAAGCTGTTTTCGGATTTCATCATCGGATAACAATACCAGCGCATTGGTTGGCAGGACTTTGCCTTGTTCCGGTTTTATCAATTCAAGTTTGGAAAGTACCTGATTGGTTAAGGGTTCGTTGGTTTTTTCCTGAAACAGTTCTTTAAATGAATCCAGGTTAAGCTCACCGGCTGTTTTTCGGAAAACCAATTCGCTGTCGAAGGAAATATTTTGTTTTTGCCGTTCGAGTTCAGCAATCATTTCGGGTGATGCCTGCCGGTTGGTTGAACCTACCCGAATATAAGTTCCGTTTTCAACTCCTTTATTTTTGAGGTGATAGGGAGGTGCGCTTCCTTTATGTATTTTGGTAACAATAAGATGTTTGCCCTCAAAATTCAGAAAAAGTATTTCAGGGAGGATTACAGGAGCGCATTGGTCGTGGATGATGCTGCTGATTTTTTCCTCTAATCCAATGAGGTCGTCTTCCAACAAACCAATTACTTCACGGGGTTTATCCTGAATACCCAGAAAAAATTCGCCCCCGGCATCGTTGGCAAAGGCAACGATTGTTTTTGCCAGTTCTGCTTTGGCTGGCAGCGATGCTTTCAATTCGAGGCGGCGACCTTCGGGTTGTTTCAGTATTTCGGCAAGTTTTGGCATTTTTGTTTCTTATTCTTATTTAAAATCATCTTCCAAGATAATTAATTTCACTGTGTTGTGTTGAGTTAAATCTCCAATACTGATAATGAAAATACCCAAAATTATCAATCTCCTTTTTCGAAGATTTATTACATGGACCGATTAAAACTGAACCAATGGGTAAATCTTTATTTGTTTCATCTTGCTCTATTCCCAATTGATTGTATGGGATTATTGCATTTGAAGTAGCACGATAAGAAAAATTTGTATCAAGTCTGGATTTAGGTTTTAATACCGGGTATTGAATAAGTCTCCATTCCTTTTCATTTATATAATGATGATTTTTAAACAAGGAAGAAATCATATATAGTTTCCGTGCAAAAAAAATAATTTGGTCTTCTCTCATTACTTTAAATGCCAGTTTTGTCATATCAAACATTCGATTGATAAAATTTTCCTGCTCCAACGTTTCGTAAATAACGTTACCAATAAAGAAATCATCAAATTTGGGGCTATTGGCATCTGGTTTTGAAAGAATATAATTCCAAATTGAATGTACCGGCAAATATTTGGTTTTAAATCCAATCATAAAACCTTTTCCGTCATTTGCATAATATCTCCATTGAAACAAGTCATCTTTTTCTTCGCTAAAACAAAAAATAAACGGCGGAATGGATTCCTCGTACATGTTGTAGTTCTCAATGATTTTGCCAATGAAATCCTTAAACTCTCCTTTTTCTGATTCCATTCTTTTTGATAGAATCTGCTTAACAATTTTATTTTCATTTGGGTCATGTGAATAATTTGAACTGCTCAACCATAATTTTTGGCTTTTAATAATTCCGAAAAATGCCTCACTTGGACAATAGTGAAATAATTGTTCAGGTACTTTTTTTATTGGTATTCTTAAGTCCATGGCTTAGCTAAATTTTTCGGTTTTTGTTTTCTCCATTTCCTCCTTCACCCAGTCCATTTCATCAAACAGCTTTAAAATAGTTTCTTTGGTGCGGTAGGTGCCGTATTTATCCAGGTCTCTTTGTTTTACTATCGGAAAATATTCGAGCATATACTCTAATGTTTTTTTATCAATCTGAAACAAATAGGCTACTATTACATCCAACTCACATTTAAGAACAAAACGTTCGTTAGAATCCCATTTAAATGGTCCATTAGAATAATCCAATGCCTCTGCAAATGATTTTACTGAATTAGAAGTATATGAGAGCTTTAATACCCGGGGAATTAATTCATCTTTAAACCGATAGACTAATTCATAATCTACAATTGGGAGTTGGTCTATGATACTTTTTATCAAATTTGCTCCATAAAATTTCATGCGAGTTATGAAATCAAATGGGAATGAGTTGATTATGGCTAATAAAAGTGCTGCTTTTTCTGCTCGTGTTTTTGAATCCTTTTCTTCAATTATAAGGTTTGGAGCTTTGTAATTAAATGCAGTTTCTCCTGCAATACAAGCAACAAATGTTCGGAAGTTTGAAATTACATTTGTAGTATCCCTAAAAGTTAGAACCCAATTATCTGGAATCCTTCTTTTTTCTTTATCATTATGATGATATTCTTCAGAAACCCAATACCTTGGAATAATTTCAAAGTCAACATCTCTTTTATCCTCATCGCCGGGATTTATTGTTGCAGCTTTTATTCCAAATCTTTTTTCTTTTGGAATACCGGCAAAAGTTGCAAACCGATGGTCGTATTGATGAATAAGTTTACCTTCTAATAAAGGATAATTGGTAATAGAATCATGTTCATAAAAGAAATTATTAATTAAGTCTAACCTGATTAATTCATAA
>Ga0334882_1003209_pt1 | contig 15268 bp, 16 predicted proteins | sample GraSluR1_MG_5_FD_207226 | JGI IMG/M metagenome (GOLD analysis project Ga0334882, IMG submission 207226) | Sludge microbial communities from methane-producing bioreactor in Wageningen University, Netherlands - Granular Sludge_15_04-R1 | ecosystem: Engineered > Bioreactor > Anaerobic >... | reverse complement strand
CTGGTCGAAGGCGCACGACTGGAAATCGTGTAACGGGTTAAACCGTTCAAGGGTTCGAATCCCTTTCTCTCCGCCACCAAAAACTCACCGATTGATAACCATCAGTCGGTGTTTTTTACATTGAAGGAGGATACGTAATGCTGAAACCAAATCCTGTACATGTGCTTCCCTATGATCCAGAGTGGGCTACAGAATTTGAAAAAATTCGAAATGCATTAGGAGAAAAAATTTTAGCTTTTGCCATTTCGGTCGAACATGTGGGGAGCACCTCGGTGCCCGGCTTAGCAGCCAAACCGATTATTGACCTCGATGTTGTAATTCCGGTTGGCCAATTTTCAACGATAAAAGCATATTTAGAAGAAATGGGGTACCATCACGAAGGGGAGAAAGGGATTCCCGGCAGAGAAGCCTTTCGCTATGAGGATAAACCAAATCTGATGCGACATCATCTGTATGTCTGTGATTTCAACTCCGCGGAATTACACCGGCATCTAACCTTTCGTAATTGGTTACGAAATCATCCTGAGGATCGCGAAGTTTATGCAGCTGTCAAAATGGAGATGGCAGAAAAGTTTCGAGAGGATCGTGAGGCATACCAAAACGGTAAATCTGCAATAATTGAGCAAATCTATAAAAAGTGTGGGTTATAAAAAGAAGCCACTTCCGAGTGTTGGTTCACTTGAAGTGGCTTCTTTTCATTTACTCAAATACTGAAGAAGAATCCGATTAAACTCTTCTGCATGGGTCTCCATGGGACAATGCCCTGCACCGGAAATAGATTCTACTCGAATTTGTGGTAATACTTCCTTGATTTTCTCTGTAGCAGAGAGGGGTACCCAAGTATCATCCTCTCCCCAAATTGCCAAAACAGGAATGTCGGCAAGCACCTTTGTTTTTATTAATTCGCTTTTGGCTGTTCTGGTTAAATCAATGAGACTTCCGGTCGTTCCGGGGAGTTGCAGGGGAATCGCATATCCGGCTTGCTCCTCCTCGTTAAGGGACCTACCATAAGCAGAAGCTAACAATTCTCCGATACGCTCATCGGTAATCAGAATATGCTCCAAAACGACCTGCAACCAACGTGCGAAAGGGGGATACCGTAAGAGAGTACTTACAGATGAAGGATTGTTATCAAACAAAGCACCATCTGCCAAGATCAACGATGCCGTCTGTTCCGGTCTTGCCATTGCCATTGCTGTGGCAGTCCCCCCACCCATGGAATGACCTACAAGATGCCAGGAGTTCCCGTAGATTCCATGCCCCGTTTGATTCAACTCTTCGAGTAACTCCCACACCCAAAGACTGCGTTGCTTTTGGCTGTGATCGAGTCCCCTTGCACGGCTACTGTAACCAAACCCCGGCAGATCAACAGCCGTGACAAAGTATCCGTTTTGTGCTAGGGCTTCCGCAGTAAAACGCCAGCTAAATGTCGACTCCCCCAGACCGTGAACGAGCAATACCTTCCCTTGCTCTTCACCTTGGGCTGACCAAGTTCGATAATGGAGTTCTACTTGGTCCGATGTTTGGAAGAAACGGCTATTGGTAAAAGGATTTTCTCCTTGAGCTTCCGCATTGCTGACTGGTATGAAAAAAGGTATTCCTTGCAACAACAATAACAGAAAAATGAGACCAATCCCCACCCGTTTTAGAAGCTTTTTCATGATAATCTCCTTTCTGTATTTTGCTTTATCCTCCTTCTCTTTGCAGGATACGGAGTCCTTCTCTGAGGTTCACCCCCTGCACTTGACTCATTTGTTTTAAAATACCCCAGAATTCTTTCTTTCTCTTTGTAACCTTTGTCTTTCAACGGTCACTAAACCTTTGAAGGCACAAAACAAAGGAGTGATTGGATTGAGCTTTTCTGTATTGGGAACCGGCATGTATGTGCCTGCGAAAGTGGTCACAAATCATGACCTCTCTCAATTTTTAGAGACTTCCGATGAATGGATCCAACAACGAGTGGGTGTTGTGACCCGCCATATTAGCACTAATGAGACAGCTGCTGACATGGCTTATCATGCAGCGGTTGCTGCCCTAGAAAACAGCAATTGCAACAAAGAAGACATTGACCTGATCCTTGCTGCCACCATAAGTGGAGAGCGCATCTCACCGTCCATTTCTTGTGAAGTTCAAGAAAAATTAGGTGTGAACTGCGTAGCATTCGATTTGAATGCTGCATGTTCTGCTTTTCTTTTTTTATTGGAAACAGCTGCCGGCTTTTTTGCTCGGGGCTACAAGAAAATTCTTGTCATCGGCACAGAACGCAATAGTCGCATTGTCGACTGGAATGATCGCAACACTGCGGTCATATTCGGTGATGGTGCTGGTGCGTTAGTGTTGGAAGCCGGCGAGAATTATTTGGATTCCACAATGACGGTTCGAGGCGGTAGCGATGTAATTAACATTCCTAACCCTACCGGAAATTCTCCGTATTATCAAGGAGTTTCGGAAGCCCCCTATATTCAAATGAATGGACAAGAGACCTTCAAATTTGCTGTCAATGCGATTTCAAATGATTTAAAACTGCTTCTGCAACGCAATCATTTGAGCATGGAACAAATTCGCTGGATCGTCCCGCATCAGGCCAACAAACGGATTATTGATATGGCCTCGGTCAAATTAAAAGTTTCGACCGAAAAATTCTTTTTGAACATTCAAAAGTACGGAAATACTTCTTGTGCCAGTATTCCTATTGCTTTAGATGAAATGCATCGAAACGGAAACCTACAACGAGGTGATCTGATTTTGCTAACTGCTTTTGGCGGTGGCTTAGCTCATGCCTCTTGTTTATTACGTTGGTAGTAGCCTGAAAATCAGGTATTACATAAATACAAATATGTGAAGGAGATATGAATCATGGTTTTAGAAAAAGTAGCCAACATTATTGCGGAGCGTATCGAATGCGATGCAGCGACCATTTTACCTACCACCAAATTTGAAGAATTGGGGATCGATTCCCTGGAAGTCATTGAATTATTGATGACGATGGAAGAAGAATTTGGTACGGAAATTGAGCTGGAAGGGACCAAGCTTGCCACCGTTGCCGATTTAGTCAGCATCATCGAGGCGAAGATTTAAGGATGTCCAATGCTCACATCCATTCCCCCTTGTGTTCCCTGTTGGGTATTGAATACCCAATTTTTCAGGGAGGAATGGCCTGGATTGCCGACGGGAAACTCGCTGCTGCCGTATCCAATGGCGGTGGTCTTGGTTTTATTGCAGCGATGAATGCCGATGCCGCTTTTTTGCGCGAACAAATCGCAATCGCCCGCTCGTTGACCAGTAAACCCTTTGGAATCAACATTATGTTGATGAGCCCTTATGTGGACGAAACTGCCCGTGTCGTGATTGAAGAGAAGATTCCTGTTATCACAACCGGTGCCGGTATGCCTACCGCCTACATGGCCGCCTGGAAAGCAGCGGGAATCAAAGTGATTCCAGTCGTCGCTTCTGTAGATACAGCGCGGGTTATGGAAAAATTAGGAGCCGATGCTGTCATTGCCGAAGGTAGTGAATCCGGCGGCCACATCGGTGAACTCTCAACATTAACCTTAGTTCCTCAGGTTGTCGATGCCGTTAAAATACCGGTCCTTGCGGCTGGCGGGATTGGCGATGGCCGAGGTTTAGCCGCTTGTCTACTCTTAGGCGCAGTTGGTGTGCAAATGGGCACGCGTTTTCTGCTCGCAGAAGAGTGCAATGTGCATGAAAATTACAAACAAATGGTCATTAAGGCTAAAGATATCTCTACAGTAGCGACCGGACGCCGTTTTGGTGGGAATACCTGTCGATGCCTGAAAAATCCGTTCAGCCGTAATTTCCTTAAAGAGGAATACTCTCCAGACGCAACACCGGAATCGGTTGCCAAGTTGGGGCCGGGAGCTCTGCGTAAAGCCGCGGTTGAGGGAGATACCAAAGACGGCTGTTTTATGGCCGGACAAATTGCCGGAATGCTTCATAAACGGCAACCGGCTGCTGAAATCATACAAGAACTCGTCAATGAAACCGTGACACGGATGAAAGGAGCAAACACATGGGTCGTTTAGCATTTGTTTTTTCCGGACAAGGTGCTCAGAAAGTGGGCATGGGTCGTAGCTTCTATGATCATCACCAAGAGGTTCGAACTCTCTTTGATAAAGCAGAAACCTTCCGACCGGGGATTCTTGATCTTATGTTCCAAGGCTCCGAAGAAGAATTGAAGAAAACCGAGAATACCCAGCCTTGCCTCTATTTAACCGATTTAGCGGCAGCAATGGTCGTGGAAAAATACGGCCTCAAAGCAGAAGGTGTTGCTGGGTTCTCCTTAGGAGAATTACCAGCTTTAGCGTATGCCGGAGCTTTCAATGTTTTCACCGGTTTTCAAATCACAGCATTACGTGGGCAAGCGATGAGCGATGCCGGAAACAAATATCCTTCTACGATGATGGCGGTCTTAAAGTTAGAAAACGCAACCGTAGAAAATCTTTGCCAAGAAGTAGGTGGAGTGTATCCGGTGAATTACAATGCCAAAGGGCAATTGGTGGTTGCCGGTGCCAAAGAGCGGTTGGATCTACTCGCCCCATTGGTCAAACAAGCCGGTGGTGTCAGTATCCCCTTGGCTGTCAGTGGTGGTTTCCACTCTCCGGCCATGGATGAAGCAGCCGTAGCTTTTGGTGCAGCGCTTTCAAGTTTTGATCTTCAAACCCCTACCCTACCGGTTTACGCCAATGTGAATGCCGAAATCTATACAACTTCACCAGCCGAAGGTTTGACTCTGCAAATCAACCACCCGGTATTTTGGCAGAAATCCATTGAACGCATGCTGGCAGACGGTTTCGACACCTTCATTGAAGTGGGTGTTGGAAATACGTTACAGAAATTGATTAAGAAAATTGCGCCGACTGCCTATGCCTATGCCGTAAGCACCGATGAAGAAGCGCGGCAATTGGTGGAGGAGGTTCGGCATGCTGTTGCATCATAAAGTCACAGTCATCACCGGCGGTTCGAGGGGGATTGGCGCAGCAATTGCACTCAAATTTGCAGAACACGGCTCCGATTTAGCTCTTCTCTTCCGCAGTGGTCGCGAACAAGCAGAACGCTTACAAGAAGAATTGAAAGCCTTCTCTGTGCGCGTTGAATTGTATACATGCGATGTTGCCGATGCAGACCAAGTCCAACAAACCTTTCGTCAAATTTTAGCCGACTTTGGCCAAATTGATATTTTAGTCAACAACGCCGGTATCACTCGCGACAAACTTCTTTTGACCATGAAAGAAGCCGATTTTACCGATGTTTTGGATGTCAATCTAAAAGGAGCATTCCATACAGTCAAACAGGTGTATTCACCGTTCTTAAAACAACGTTCCGGAAGGATCATCAATATCAGTTCCGTTTCCGGTCTGATGGGCAACCCGGGACAAGCCAATTATTCGGCATCAAAAGCCGGATTGATAGGGTTCACAAAAAGTGTGGCCAAGGAACTGGCTGGCCGCGGGATTACCTGTAATGCCATTGCCCCCGGTTTGATTGCCACTGAAATGACCGAGGGGATCGGCGAAAGCAATCCCCTTTTGGGAGCAATTCCCATGAAACGCTTCGGCACTCCGGAAGAGGTAGCGAACGCTGCTCTTTTCCTGGCTTCCCCTTGGTCCGATTATATCACCGGCACAGTCATCCGAGTGGATGGCGGCCTGGCCATGTAGGAGGAAATTATGAATCGTAGAGTTGTGATTACCGGAATGGGTGCTTTAACTCCCATTGGTCAAACGGTTGCAGAATTTAGTCAAAATCTTTTAAATGGGGTCCATGGCATTGGACTAATTACCCGTTATGAAGTGGGCGAAAGCAAGTTTAAAGTGGCTGGGGAAATCAAGAATTTTGATCCCTCCACCCGGCTCGATAAAGCCACCGTGCGCAAAACCGACTTATTTGTTCAATATGCCCTTTTTGCTGCCGATGAAGCGATGACGGAAAGCAAATTAACCGAGCAGATTGACCCAGAGCGCTTTGCTGTTTATTTTGGTTCTGGCATTGGCGGTATTATTACATTATGCCAAGAACATGAGCAATTTTTAGCAAATGGCCCCAAAAAGGTTTCTTCAATGATGGTTTCTAAAATGATTGCCAATATTGCTGCCGGTAATTTGGCCATTCGTTACGGGGCGAAGGGTGCTTGTTTACCTGTTTGCACCGCCTGTGCTACCGGAACCAACGCGATTGGTGAAGGCTACCGTGCGATTTTACATGGCTATGCCGACGCCGCCCTCTGCGGTGGTAGCGAAGCAGCGATTTTGCCTTTGACCATTGCCGGGTTTGGTAATAGTCAGGCTTTAACGACTTCAGAAAACCCAGATCAGGCTTCCCTGCCCTTCGATGCTAGGCGAGGTGGTTTCGTCATGGGTGAGGGTGCCGGTGTCTTGATCTTAGAAGAACTGAACCATGCTCTTAATCGTGGTGCGACCATCTACGCAGAAATGGTGGGCTACGGCTCCACGTGCGATGCGCACCATGTAACAGCACCCGACCCGGAAGCCAAAGCAAGCGCCAAAGCGATTTCCGATGCCATGCTCGGTCTAGAGGGTGTGGATGTATCGCAAATCTACTTTAATGCACATGGAACAGGAACACCCTTAAATGATGTGACCGAGACTCGTGCTCTGAAACGTGCGTTGGGAGAAGAGGAAGCTAAAAAGTTGCATATCTCCTCCAGTAAGTCTATGACAGGACACATGTTGGGTGCTGCCGGTGCGGTTGAAGCAGTTGCGGCAATTATTGCTTTAAGAGAACAAACCGTGCCCCCAACACTTGGATTAGATCAACCGGATCCTGCTTGTGACTTGAACTATACGCCTAATCATGCCGTTAAAACCCAACTGGTAGGTGCTATGTCCAATTCCTTAGGTTTTGGCGGGCACAATGCCTGTGTGGCCTTCAAGTTGTGGCAGGATTGACGGTATGACAGAAGACCACAATGCACAATCCTTAAATGTTGAATCGTTATTACCCCACAGAGCACCGATGTTGCTATTGGACACAATCAGCTTAGAGGGCGATTTAGCCAGAGGCGAAAAGACAATTCGAGCCGATGAGTTTTTTGTACAAGGTCATTTTCCCGGTCACCCTGTGGTGCCGGGGGTTATCTTGTGTGAAATCTTAGCTCAAAGCGCTTGTGCGTTAATGCAAATCGATGCCGAGGGTAGCAAACGTCCCATGTTCACCGGCTTGGATCAAGTGCGCTTTCGCCATCCGGTTGTACCGGGTGATTGCTTTCGCACCGAAGTCAAACTGACCAAGCACAAAGGACCTTTTTATTGGGCAGAAGGTCAAGGTTTTGTCAAGGACCGCCTTTGTGTAGAAGCCAAATTCTCTTTTGCTTTAGTTTAAAAATTGGAGAGAACCGTCCCCTCGGAAAATAATCCGAAGAGACGGTTCTTTTTTTATTCGTCTTGTTCGTGATACTGTCGCCATAAAAAGAGGGCGAGAACGGCAAGGCTAACAATTACATAAAACCCTGCTCCAGAGGTCAACAGATAGCGGCGTTTACGCATCCTTTTCGCGATTTCTTGAAACTCCAATCGCAATTCTTCTTCCGGGGTCATGAATTCAGGTTCCGTAGGCTGAATCTCCGCCAATCGGTATTGTTTATAAGCTTTGCGGCAAGAAGGGCATTGCTTTAAATGGGCATCAATGGCCTGGACACTGGTTTCACTGGCGAGTTTATCATGATAAAGGGCCACTAAATCCAGGACGATATCACAAGAGAGATCCATGTTGCAATTCCTCCATTAACATTTTTTTTGCTCGATAATACAAGACCTTGGCAGAGTTTTCGCTGATTTTTAAGATCGACGCCACTTGGGCAAAGGATAATTGGGCGTAAATCCGTAACATGATGACATCCTTGTATTTGTCGGGTAATTTGCGAATCAGGCTTCGCAAAGCAGCTTCAATTTCCTTTTTCTCCGCTTGTTCTAAAGGAGTGGGCGCATTTGCACAATAGGTTTCCACAACTAACGATAAATCAACGGTTTCTAGACTCCGCTTTTTCTTTCTAAGGAAATGGTAAAACACGTGCTTGGCAATCGCCACTAACCAAGTATAGGGGTCACTCTGCCCTTTAAAACGGTGAAAGCCGGTAAACGCCTGATAAAAAGTCTCTTGAGTCAAATCTTCGGTTTCATTGCGGTTTCGACTCAACCTGAACAAAAAGGCGTAGATTCGCGGATAAAAGGCTTCATAAAGCTCTTCAAAGGGCTTCATTTAGATATTGGTATCCATTTTAGCGCCGCATTCACGGCAGAATTTTGTGCCCAAGGGGTTTTCCGCACCACAGTTGTGACAATGTGTTGCAGAATCTACAGAAAGTATTGGTTCCGGTGCCGGCACCGGTTCAAGGCGAGTGCCGCATTCACGGCAAAATTTGGTACCGATTTCGTTGAGGGTACCACAGTTGGGGCATTTGATCCCGGAAACCATTGGAGCTTCTTCCGGTGCATCCTCTTCCTCAATTTTTTTTGCTTTTTGGTTAATCGTATCGATTTCTCCTTGGAGCATGTCGATGGACTCTTGAATGTCCTTGATTTCCAAACACATTTCGGTGACTTCCTCGTCGAGCTCGTGTCCGTCTTCAAATAGTCTCCAGTAATAATCCCCAATTTTGGTTTTTACGGTTTCCATTGCTGCTTTTTCGTTCATAATTTTCCCGTTTAAACGGGTGATTTCCAGTGTATCTGCGCCTTTAGCTGCTACATTTTTTGCTGCCTTTGATAACCTGTCAAAGAATGCCATGATTGTATCCTCCTTTTTTTCTGGTCTGCTGTATTAATTAGCTGTTCAGTAAAATAATTCCTTCTTCTTATTTGAACAGTCTTGATTTCTGCCAATCTTTGGTGTATAATGGCATCGATTTCAGTTTTGAAGGGAGAGATGTAGTGTGTATGCAACTGTTATGGTGATCACGAACTAACTCCATACAGGGCAAACAAACCAAATGCATAAGCATGGGAGCAGAGGCTCCTTGGTTTGCGATGCCATTTACGACAAGGATCCTTTCTTCATCCTAACCTCGGTAGAGTACCCGTGGCAGGCAGTGAATAAAGCTGCTTGTGCACGGGATTTTTGTGTACTTTTTTGAAGGCCTTGTCATGTCAAATCTACTGCCATCGTATGATGAGCGCACGACAGGAGGAACCCGATTGAATTTTTTAGAAAAATATGGTTTTCAGCCAGAGAACCATCCCCCGGTGATCTCAGATCATCTTGTAGCCCGAATCACCGCTGTTCATAGAGAACGCTATGAAATCGTTTCCGAACTTGGTGAAGGCACAGCCCAATTAAAAGCTGGAGTTTATTACACTCCATTCCCAGAAGAACTTTATCCCACTGTGGGAGACTTTGTTTGGATACGACCAAACCCCTACGGAGAAAGTCTGATTGTCAAAACCCTTGCTCGATCGACCTTTTTCGCTCGTAAAGACCCTGACCCCAACGTAGGGGAACAAGTGGTAGCGGCAAATTTCGACACGGTATTTATGTTTACTTCACTTAATCGCGATTTTAATACCAAACGTTTGGAGCGATATTTAGCGCTTACGCATCAAAGCGGCGCTGAACCGGTCATCCTTTTAACCAAATCCGACTTAGCGGAAGACGAGGTCCGCTTGAAAGAAATGATTCATGCCGTTGAGATTATGGCTGGAGAGAGCACGATTCTAATTGTCAGCAGTAAAACCGGTCAAGGTTTGGAAGAGGCTCGTGCATTGCTGAAGCCTGGAAAGACTGTTGTTTGTTTGGGCTCTTCCGGGGTTGGAAAATCGAGTCTGATTAATGCCTTAGCCGGTGAAGAGATCATGAAAGTGGGCGAAGTACGCGAAGATGACGACCGCGGTCGCCACACCACCACCCACAGGCAGTTGATTCTCATGAAAACCGGAGCCCTCTTCATCGATACACCGGGTATGCGCGAACTAGGTCTTTGGAATGCTGAAGCCGGTTTAGAAGAAACCTTTGCCGATATTGAAGCGTTGGCGCAGGAATGTAAATTTAGCGATTGCACCCATGGTAAGGAACCCGGATGTGCGATTCAACGAGCGTTACGTAGTGGTGAGCTCGAGAGAAAGCGTTGGGAGCGTTACCAAACCCTCAAAAAAGAGGTGCGTTATAGCGAAGATAAAATGGCGTATTTGCGAGCTAAGACGGAATGGCACAAAACGATTAACAAGATCAACAAACAAAAAAAGAAACTTCGTCGTTAAGTTAAGGGGGTAAAAGATGAGAATCGTAGATTTTAGCGAACACTGGGTGCCGCAAGCCAAAATCCTTGTGGAAGAGGGATATCAACGCTTACGAGAAGAAATGCCTTGGCTTTCTCAAGAGATCGCACTCCCGGATTTCACTTCTATTGTTACACATGGGCTCGGCGTAGCAGCGATTGAAGGTGAAGATTTGCTCGCTTTCTTATCCTTTTACCGTCCCTTCCCAGATGCTTTCCATACGACCGGTGTCAAAGGAGTTTTCTGCCCTTTACATGGCCACGCTATTAAACAGGGTGTCAATCCCAAGATCTTTGAGATCTTGTACCAAACTGCCGCCGAGAAATGGGTAGCAGAAGGAATTCTCAGCCATGCAATTTGCTTGTATCAAAACGAACGCGATTTGCAGGAGCTCTTCTTTATGAATGGATTTGGTGTGCGCTGTATGGATTTGGCCAGAGAAAACAACGTTATTCTTCCACAGAAGCCCTGCCAGGCAACGTTTAGAAAGCTAGAAGGACACGCGATTGTAGAAGTTTTACCCATGAACAATCGTTTGATTGAGCATTTAGGCAATTCTCCGGTCTTTATGAAGTTTCCTCCGATGACTGAGCAGGAGTTCCTGAGCAAGAATCAGGCGTATCAGTTCTATGTAGCGGAATTGGAAGGCAAAGCAGTTGCCTATTTGCGTTTTGGCCCGGAGGGTGAAAACTTCGTCGCCAACGGCAACCCCATGATTCATTGCATTGGGGCTTTTACACTGCCGGAGCATCGGGGTTCGGGAATCATGGACCATCTGTTGGCGTTTGCTTCCGAGGACTTACGAGTCCAAGGCTACCCATTAATGGGAGTCGATTGTGAGAGTCTCAACCCCAATGCACGCTTCTACTGGCAAAAGCATTTCACCGCCTACACCTACTCCGTCGTGCGTCGCATCGACGACAAAATCATTTAACTTGGGGACGGTTCTGTCTTCTACTTGGGGACGGTTCTCTCCCCTTTCATCCTCCCGCTGCAATAACCGCTCAAAAATCCTTCCGGGCTCAAGTTGGCCTTCGGTCAAAAGTCGCCCTGCAGGAAACTTTTCGCGATTGCACGCGGTCGAGGCAGCATTCTTGGGGACGGTTCTGTCGGATCAATAATTTCCAGTAATATGGTAGAAACAAGTTGGAGAGAACCATCCCCAAGATCAACCCAAGATCATCTAAGGTCACAACTAAAAATTAGGAGCTAAACTTTATGAACATAACAATCCGGCCCGAAACCGTTCGGGATTATAATGCTATTAGCAGTCTCACCTATACTTCTTTTATCAATTGGAGGCCCCGCGACTTTGTCGATGAGCCGATTTTGATCGATAACCTGCGTCATAATGAACAGTTCGACCCCGACTTATCCTTGGTTGCAGAGCTGAACGGCGAAATCATTGGGCACGTTTTGCTATCCCCTTTCACATTTTATATGAAGGGCAAGGCCAAAAAAGGATTGTGGCTCGCTCCGTTGGGAGTAGATCCCCGGTTTCAACGAAGCGGAATTGGCAGTCAGCTCATGAGGGAGGCACATCGAGTCGCTGCAGAAAAGGGACACGACCTGTGCCTACTTTGCGGTCACGATACGTATTATCCCAAATTTGGTTATCTGAACAAGCTTTTTGCGCTAAATGGAGCTAAAATCACCGTCGAGGCCCCTTTTATTACCGATCAAGGAATTACGGAACGTGCGATTTTGAGACAGGATTTACCGTGGGTCACGTCGCGGTGGTTAGAAGTGCACAGCAATGATGCACTGGCAAATTACCCAGGAGATAGCCTTGCGCAGTGGTACAGCCATTCTGCATCTATGAAGTCCTCGGTCTTTCACCAGGGAGACGAGTTGATTGGATATGTCAAGTATCGAGCAGTCAAGGGGCTTGAAATACGAGACTTTTTACCGGCTCCGGGATACGGGGAACTGTTGCTGGAGTTGCTTCTGAACAAAGTGAGTTCCTCAGAACCGGTCACAGCCAGCTTTGCCTTGGAAGCAGATGTTGTTGCCTCGCTTTTGCCAAACCGCAATCGTTATCCAATTCAAGCAGGGAAACGCGTCAACTCGGCTTTCATGTTGAAAGTTTTAGATGAAACCGATGAGGACCTGCGTGCATACTGCCAGGCTGTTTTGTCCAACTCGGAAAACGCCGGCGTAATTTGCTTCCCTTCTCCAATGGATATTGATGACTAAGAAAAACAGCCTGAGGGTTTGATGCCTCGGGCTGTTTTCTTTATGTTATAAAATTTTGACTATTACTTGTGAATCCCTTATCAACTTTTGTGAATCCATCAAATCGGGAGAACCGTCCCCAACTCTCAATCGGGAGAACCGTCCCCAACTTTTAATCAACTTTGGCTTGGGCTAGGGCCATTTCGGCCATGGTGCGAGTGGACATTCCGGTGAAGCCTTTGCTCATGTAGGGTTTATCGGCTTGGGTTGCTGAAGTTCCGGCAATATCCAAATGCACATAGGCAGCTTTGTCTACAAACTCGGAAATGATCATGCCGCCGGTTTGCATACCGCCGCCGGCACCGCCGCTGTTTTTGATATCAGCCACAGCAGATTTATACATGTCTTTGTATTCTTCATGAATCGGCATTCTCCAGTAACGTTCCCCGGTCAATTCGGCAGCCGCTTGCAATTCCTTGCTTAAATCTTCGCAGGTTGCAATGTAACCGGCATAGACGCCACCAAAAGCTCGAGCGCAGGCACCGGTGAGGGTGGCGGAATCGACGATCTTCTTAGCGCCTAATTTTTCGGCATAGGCCACAGCATCGGCTAAAACCAAACGACCTTCGGCATCGGTAGAGATGATTTCCACACTCTTACCGGTCATTCCCTTAATTACGTCGCCCGGTTTAAGGGCTCCGCCGTCGGGCATATTTTCGGTTGCTGCAATGACTGCAATGATGTTGGCATGCGGTTTGAGTTTACCGATGATTTCCATCGCGCCCAAAACAGCAGCCGCCCCCGCCATATCGCCTTTCATGTTTTCCATGCCGGCACCCGGTTTCAAGGAGATGCCGCCAGAGTCAAAGGTGATGCCTTTGCCGACTAAAGCGAAAATATCGCCGCCGGGATTGCCCATATGCTTCATAACAATCATTTTGGGTGGCTCGACACTGCCTTGTGCAACGCCCAGCAAACAGCCCATGTTCATTTCTTCCATATCTTCTCGGTCCAACACATTGACTTCTAAACCATTGGCCGCAGCAACACGCACTGCTTTTTCAGCCAAATCGGTTGGGGTCAGATGATTGGCAGGCATCGCAGATAAAGTGCGCGCCATATTGGTTCCGGCAGCCATCGCTACCCCTTTTTTCATTCCGGCTTCTGCTTTCGCAGCTTCCGTTTCGTAAGAGACCAACGTAACCTCGGTCAGTTTGATTTCTTTGGGTTTGGATTTGAAGCCGTCGTAATTGTACCCAGCTAAAACTGCTCCTTCCACCATGGCTTGTGCTGCCATTTTCGGACAGAGCACATCATACCCGCGCAATAACATGGCGGCAGAAGCTACTCCGAGTTTTAAAGCGGTTCGGATTCCGGCTCCGGCAACACCGCGCATTTTTTCGGTTGTGATATCGGCAGGTTTACCCATACCAACCAGAATCATCTTTTTAGCATTAGCATTGACCGGATACACCACTGCGGTCTCGTATAACTTACCGGTAAAATCCTTCTCTGTTAAAACGGTAACCATAGCTTTTTCAGCTGGGCAATTGGATTCAGGCTTCGCTTCCGCACCTTCATAGAGTCCTAAAATCCAGGCATCGGCTTTTTGTTGAATCAATTGTCCAACTGCGAAATGTAGTTTCATTGGTATTTCCTCCTCTTTTTATAAAATGAGTTCGTCTTAATTAATTCGCCAATCAAAAGAATTCTCCTGCCTCAGAAAAGAGACAGGAGAACAATTTAGCTGTTTAATTCACGAACCACGGCTGCACAGCGTGGGCATAATTCAGGATGTTCCGTATCGGAACCAACGTCAACACTGTAATTCCAGCAGCGCACACATTGCTTACCTTCCGCCGCCACTGCTTCAATGGTTAAGCCGGCAATCTCCTCGGCAGCCACCGCTTGCTTATTCTCTTGGCGAAGCACTTCTACCTGAGAAACAATCAGGATTTCCGGCCACAAGGTCGCGTTTTCCTGCAAGAAATCCGCCCACGGTCCTTCTTTTAGATACAAGTTAACTTTTGCATCTAAAGATTTGCCAATCCGCTTCTCGCGGCGTTCGGTTTCCAAGACTTTATTGACTTCATCGCGCACATTTTGCAACTTCTGGAACTTCACGCCCAAATCCGTATTTCTCCATTCCGGATGTGCTTCTGGCCACATTGCCAAATGCACTGAGGTTTCGGTCACAAAATTCGCTTTTCGTAATTCCGCCCACATCTCATCGGTGGTAAACGATAGAATCGGGGCCAGCAGTCGAACCATGGCATCCAATACATACCATGCAGCCGTCTGACCGCTACGTCGTAAGACAGAATCCGGTGCAGAGGCATACATGCGGTCTTTAATCACATCTAAATAGAAACTGCTCAAGTCCAAAGCGCAGAAACCGTGCAAAGTATGATACACCAGATGATAATCAAAGGCTTCATAATAACCGGTGATTTCGTCAATAAATTCACTTAACCGATGCAGAACCCATTGGTCGATCATGACCATATCTTCATAAGCCACCACATCCTGTTGAGGATTAAAATCCGGCAACAAGGAATGTAAGAAGCGCATGGTGTTGCGGATTTTGCGATACACTTCTGCCACTTGCTTTTGTAAATCTTTGGAGTAACGCACGTCACCGGCTTTGGCGTCGGTCGATGCAGCCCAGAGCCGTAAAACATCGGCGCCATTTTGCTTGATCACTTCATTGGGGTTGACCACGTTGCCCATGGATTTCGACATTTTGCGTCCTTCGCCATCCATAACAAATCCGTTGGTGACGACCGCTTTATACGGTGCGCTGCCTCTGGCTGCAACCGAGGTCCACAGCGAAGATTGGAACCAAC
>Ga0334882_1003206_pt1 | contig 15292 bp, 14 predicted proteins | sample GraSluR1_MG_5_FD_207226 | JGI IMG/M metagenome (GOLD analysis project Ga0334882, IMG submission 207226) | Sludge microbial communities from methane-producing bioreactor in Wageningen University, Netherlands - Granular Sludge_15_04-R1 | ecosystem: Engineered > Bioreactor > Anaerobic >... | reverse complement strand
AGGCCCCGATGGGCGCCAGGCTCAGCCCGAGGCTCAGTATGAAATGGCACAGGGCTGTAAACCTTTTGGTGAGGCTGTAGCCCAGAACTACAGCCAGTGCCACCGGAGAGAGCAGCAGAGCCAGCTGGTTGATGAATGCTGTTGTTAAAATAAATAGTATTGAGTTGACTATCACAAATAGCAATGCTGCTCTCCGCTTGATCTTTCCTGAAGGAATCTCCCTGTTGCTGGTTCTTGGATTGAGTGCATCGAACCTGTAGTCGGCATACCTATTGAAGGCCATGGCAGCACTGCGGGCAAATATCATGCATAACACCACGAGTATTAGCAGCCTGAGACTGAAACCGTATGATTCATCTGAAGCGGCCAGAAAAAAACCGATAAGCGCAAACGGCATTGCAAATATGGTATGGCTGAATTTTACCAGCGAAAGATAGGTTGATATGTTCCCGACAGCCCTCTTCAGCATTTCGTCAGCTATTAACCGGATTACTCTTCATTATTGTCTGACTTTTGCCCCTGCTCCCGTTTCGTAGGCTCTGATGAGGTTGTTCATCACCTTATCGATACTCTTTTCGTTCAGGGTTTTGAGGTCGTCGCGGAGAATGAAGCTAAGGGCGTAGGATTTCTTCCCTGCTCCGAGTGATTCATGTTCGTAAACATCGAACAATCCAACCTCCCTGAGTATGTTCTTCTCTGTTGCGAATGCTATCTTTCTCAGATCCTCAAACCTGACACCCGTATCAACAACCAGGGCAAGGTCGCGTCTCACGGCCGGATACTTTGGCATCGGCTTGTGTGTTATCCTGTTGTTTTTAAGGAGATCAAGTACCAGATCCCATTCTATATGGCCATGATATACATCCTGCTTTATATCAAACCTTTGAAGGTACTCCTGAGATATCTTTCCTGCTGTCGCAATAAGACTTCCCTTCAGGTTGTATGATATGGATTCGGAGTAGTAATTCTTTTCATACACTCCCTTTTCAGTGCTGCCGGGGTCAATACCGGTTCTAATAAGAACCATTTCAACGAAAGACCTGATGAAGAAGAAGTCGGAAGGCACCTCATCACAGTTCCAGTTTTTTACTTTGCGGGAACCCGTAATGAACATGTCGAGATCGTGTCTCTCACTGTAATTGCCAACGGGAGAAATGAGGCTTTTTTTGTCATTAAGGAAATAGCAGTTCCCGAATTCAAATAGTTTCAGGTTATGATTCTGTCTGTTAATATTCCATGCAATAGCGTTTAGTCCGCCCGGTAAAAGCGACTGCCGCATGGCGTTAAGGTCGCTGCTGAGCGGATTGGCAAGCTTTACCAGCCTGGCAGGTTCGAAATCATCATTCTTCTCAAACCAGGCTGACGGAACAAGCGAATTGGACATCATCTCGGCAAAGCCGTTGGCCGCTAGCATATCGCTGATAGTATTGACGGCCTTCTCGCGGTCGGGCTTCTCTGAATACGTAATTGTTGAATTCAGGTGTTCACCCGTTTCAACATTATTGTATCCGTAGATTCTCAGTATCTCTTCTATCACATCTGCCTCGCGTGAGACATCTACACGGTAGAGAGGCACCGACAACCCGATACCTTCATCTGTTTCCGATATTATCGTAAAATCGAGCGAGGTGAGAATCTGCCTTATGACAGAAGGCTCAATTACCTTTCCTATGAGCCTGTCAATGTTTCTGTAGGTTACCGTCACCCTGCGCTCTTCCACTGCGGCAGGATACACATCAATGATTTCTGATGATATCTTGCCTCCGGCAATACCCCTGATCATAGCCGCGGCCCTTTTAAGGGCTGTAACCGTCATATTAATATCGGCACCCCTTTCAAACCTGAACGATGCATCGGTATTCAGTCCATGCCTTTTGGCAGTTTTTCTTACCGAAACCGGGTTAAACCAGGCCGACTCGAGGAATATATCCTTTGTCGTCTCAGTTACACCCGAATGAAGTCCGCCGAATACCCCCGCAATACACATCGGCTCTTTGGTATTACATATCATAAGGTCGTTACGGTGGAGCTTACGGTCAACGCCATCGAGAGTAACGAAAGGCGTATTCTGAGCCATATTTTTTACTATAACCTTTCCACCCTTGATTTTACCGGCATCGAAAGCATGCAGCGGCTGTCCGGTCTCAAGCAGCACGAAGTTGGTAATATCTACAATATTGTTTATAGGCTGGTGGCCCACGGCTCTCAGCCTGTTCTGCAGCCAGAGAGGAGACTCACCGACTGTTACTCCGCTGATGGTTATCCCCGAGTATCTGCGGCAGTCGTTCCTGTTATCAATTGTCACAGGAATAGTAAGACTGTTGTCGTCGATGCTGAAATTCTCAAGGGAGGGATAGACTGCACTGTTACTCTTTCCTTCCAGGCTCAGCCTTGCCGCTATGTCTCTTGCGGCTCCGAAGTGAGAACCGCTGTCTATACGGTTGGGAGTCAGACCGATAGTGTAAACAGTATCCTTTTCAATGTTGAAATATTCCGATGCCGGGGTTCCGGGTGTTGCTGCGGGGTCGAGTACCATTATTCCTTCGTGTGAGGAACCAAGGCCCAGTTCATCCTCGGCGCATATCATCCCTTCGGAGAGCTGTCCACGGATCTTCGATTTTTTTATTTCGAGTTTTTCCTCTCCCTTGAATACCATTGTTCCGGCCAGGGCCACAGGGACTTTCTGGCCAGCGGCTACGTTAGGGGCACCGCAGACTATCTGCAGAGGCTCATTGCCGCCAACATCAACGGTGTTGACTGTAAGCTTGTCGGCATCAGGGTGTTTGTCAGAGGTAATAACTTTGCCGATTACAACCCCTTGCAGGCCGCCGGGCACCGATTCCCAGTGCTCCATCTCCTCGACTTCGAGGCCGAGGCTGGTAAGCATTTCAGAGAGTTCATCGGGAGCAGGCGTATAGCTGAGATACTCTTTAAGCCAGTTGTAGGAAATCTTCATAAGGGATGAAGTATTATGTTATTTCAAGGAATTGCAAAAGTAAGAAATAATAAAAAAAGATTTGAGAAGCGCTGACACATTAAATGAGGGTAACTCTAATTAACTATCTTTGTGTGGCAATGCTGAAAACTATGGAACAGGAAAAGAGAGAGAGACTTATACTGCTTACAAATGATGACGGGCTTTATGCTGCAGGACTCAGGAAGTTGCTTGAGGTGATGGAGGAGTTTGGCAGGGTGGTGCTTATTTCAACTACCGAGAGCATGTCTGGCATGTCGCAGGCGCTCACCGTCAAATCGCCTCTAAGGGTCAAGATGCTTGAGGAGAATGAGAAGCACACTATCTACGCCTGCAGCGGCACACCCACCGACGGGGTAAAGCTTTCGATAAACCAGCTTCTCGACCGCAGGCCCGACTGGGTTGTATCGGGAATCAACCATGGAGCCAACTCGTCAGTCAGCGTTCTTTATTCCGGAACCATGGCCGCAGCCATCGAGGGATGTCTTTATGGTATCGATTCGGTAGGGTTCTCTCTCAACAGCTTTTCGCCGGGAGCTGATTTCTCAGCTTGCAAGAAGTACATACGCGAGGTGATGCAGCATGTGGCTGAAAACCCTCTTCCAAAGGGAGTATGTCTCAATGTAAACATTCCCGCGGTTCCCGAAGAAGAGATAAAGGGAATTAAAATATGCAGGCAGGCAAGGGGCAACTGGCGCGAGGAGTTCGAGAAAAGGAAAGACCCGATGGGGAAGACCTACTACTGGCTGACCGGCATTTTCAACAACCACGAGCCTGATGCGGAAGATACCGATGAGTGGGCATTGAATAACGGATATGTGTCGGTTGTTCCGGTTACTGTTGATATGACAGCGCATGATTATGTAGGAACTCTCAAGAATATTTTCAGAAGTGAGTATGCCGGAAAAATATAACAGGATGGTCACAGGCGTTGTGGCTGGGATGGCAGTTCCGTTGCTGGTGATGCTGATCTTCTACCTGTGGAAATCGGGCGGGATGACAATGGCTGATTTTTTCAGGAGGCTCGTTTATACCGATGTGCTGACAAATACTATCAGTGTTGCGGTCTTTGCTAATGTCTTTGTTTTCCTCCTTTTCAATCGTCTCGATATGCTGAAGGCATCGAGGGGTATACTTGGTATTACCATTATTTGGGCAATTGTTGTTTTTGTGTTAAAGTTCAGCTGAAGTTATATACGGGGCGTATCATTGCCGGGAGGCCCCGGTTCCTGAAAGACAGAAGAGATGAGGTATTTTATTATAGCGGGTGAGGCTTCGGGCGACCTTCACGGGGCAAATCTTGTGAGGAGCCTCAGGAAACACGATGAGGATGCTGAGATTGTGTGCCGCGGTGGCGACCTGATGGCGGCGGCGGGGGCAAAGTTGCTGGCTCACTACCGCACAACGGCTTTTATGGGCCTCCGGGCGGTTCTGACCAATATGAGGAAACTGGCTGCCGGTATGAACGAGTGCCGCAAACAGATAATCGGTTTTAGTCCTGATGTGCTGATACTTATCGATTATCCCGGTGTCAACCTGAAGATGGCCGCCTTTGCCAGGAAACACGGGATACCGGTCTATTATTACATTTCGCCAAAGATATGGGCATGGAAGGAATCACGCATAAAAGCCATTAAGCGCGATGTGACACGCATGTACAGCATATTTCCGTTTGAGATTGAATTTTATGCAAAGCATGGCTTCAACGTTGAGTATTTCGGGAACCCTCTTGTCGATGAGGTGGACAGAAAGCGCAGCCTGCTGGGCGACAGGGGTTATATATATGAGGAGCTCGGACTTGACGACAGACCGGTGATAGGCATGCTTGCGGGCAGCAGGGTGCATGAGGTGAAAAAAATCCTTCCGGCTATGCTTGCTGTCACTGGTTATTACCCTGACTACCAGTTTGTACTGGCTGCATCGGAGAATATCGACCATGACCTCCTGAAGAGTCTGATCGGGTCACGACCGGTGAAGGTTGTTTACGGCAAGACCTACGAAGTGCTCGCCATATCAGAAGCAGCATTGGTAAAATCGGGCACGTCGACCCTCGAAGCAGCACTGATAGGAACCCCGCAGGTGGTATGCTACAGAGGCGACCGGATCTCCTACCTGCTGGCGCGAATGGTAGTGAACGTACGGTTTATTTCGCTGGTAAATCTTCTGCTCGACAAGGAGGTGGTGAAGGAACTGATACAGGACAATATGAATGAGATGAGTATGGTGAAGGAACTCAATACACTTATTAAAGGGGGATGGAAAAGGGATGTGGTCAGAAAGCACTACGCTGAAATAAGGGCCATGCTGGGTGAGCCGGGCGTCTCTGACCGTGTGGCTGCCGATATTATTGAATCACTGAAAGAACTTAAGAGATGAGGCGGAGCCTGGGTGTCGCTCTTCTTCTGACGGCTTTGCTCGCTGGTTTTTATGAATCGGCAGATGCCGTTTGTGAGCCGGGTCTTCATGCTGCTGTATCCGAGGCAGGGTGTTCTGCAGGTATCAGTTGCGCAGAGAGTCTTTTATCACCGTCAGTCCCTCCCCGTGATTCGATAATTACTATCAGACTCTTCTCGGCTGCGCGTCCCGATGCTGTCCTGTTTACTCCATTGTCAGGTTCCTATTCGGTAAATATCTCAGGCCTGGATCCGTTTTCACTAGGCCCCGGCGAGCCGCTGCTGCTCTTTTCGGCAAACGGCAGGGTGGGGGTCAAAAGCCTGCATCTGCCCGGGGTCATGGCAGAAGGAGTGAGAATAACACCATCACTCACCTCTTTGCCCGGAGCCGCTGAACGCTCAGAAATCCGATCTCGTTTCTCGCTTGCCATTCCCGGCGACAACGCAGCTCCGGCCCGCACATACACCGGAGAGCTATTATGCAGCAACGATGACGGTATGTTCCTTCTGCTCAACGAGACCGGTATTGAAGACTACCTTCCCGGTGTTGTGCGCACCGAGGGCGGAACAGGCAGGCCACAAGAGTTCTGCAAGGCCCAGGCCGTGCTGGCACGCACCTACGCCTGGCTGAACCTCTCACGACATATGAGTGACGGCTACCACCTCTGTGATGATGTCCATTGTCAGGCAACATATGGTGTTACTGATGAGAAGGTTATAGTTGACGCTGTTCGTTCCACAGCGGGAATAGTGGTTACCACACCCGACTCAGTACTGGCCCAGGCAGCCTACCACTCCAACTGTGGAGGAGAGACGGCTTCGGCTGCCGATGTCTGGCTGACAGCACTGCCACACCTGCAGAGCATCACCGACCCATGGTGCGTTACGACAAGAAACTCAGTGTGGACCGATTCGATACCACTGCGGGCCTGGTCAGATTTCCTCAGGCAGAACGGCTACACCGGTGAGACCGGCTCACCCCGCTCTGTCACCTTCATCCAGAAGGGCCGCCTGCCATATTTTGAGCCTGATAACGGCACCAGGATAGCTGTTACGGCAATACGCAACGAGTTTCACTTGCGGTCATCGTTTTTTTCGCTTAGTCAGTCAGGACCATCAATAGTTGTCAGGGGCCGCGGCTACGGTCACGGTGTGGGCCTCTGCCAGGAGGGAGCCATGGTAATGGCGTCGCGCGGACATACCTGGAGGGAAATAATAGCGTTCTACTACCGGAATGTGTTGCTGATTGACATTGGAGAGGCAAAATTCCCGGTAACGGTAAAGTAAAAGTTGCCGGTTTTGAAGAGTAATGGATATATTTGCGATTCATTGAAGTTATGTTTTCGATCTATAAAAAAGAGCTGACTGGTTTCTTCAGTACCCTTACAGGTTACATCGTCATCGGGGTGTTTCTGGTGGTCAACTCTCTCTTTATGTGGGTCTTTCCCGGCGAATTCAACATCCCCGAAGGCGGTTACGCCACCCTCGATACCATCTTCCTCATCTCACCCTGGGTATTCCTTCTACTCGTCCCCGCCGTTACCATGCGCATGATCTCAGAGGAAAAGCGCCTCGGCACCATCGAACTGCTATATGCCCGTCCGGTTACCGAAGCCCGCATCGTCGCCGGTAAATACCTCGCCTCGGTGACGCTGGTGCTACTCTCCCTGTTGCCATTGGGAGTGTCGTACCTCACCGTGTGGTTTGCCGGTGATCCGGCAGGTAATCTCGATGTCGGGGGAACCTGGGGCTCCATGATCGGGTTGTTCTTCCTTGCAGCAATATATGCGGCTATTGGCCTCTTTGCATCGTCACTGACTGAAAACCAGGTTATCTCTTTCATAGTGGCGGTAATTATAAGTTTCATAATGTTCACCGGTTTTGATTCACTGGCATGGCTGCCCGGACTCAGCCAGGTGGATGAGTTTGTCGTGCGACTGGGCATCAACGAACACTACCGATCGATGAGCAGGGGAGTGATCGATATAGGCGATATTGCTTATTTCATGGCTGTGATTGTGACATTCAACGAGGCTACCCGCCTGGTACTGACATCAAGAAAATGGAGGAGGAGGTAGCATGAGAAAAAGAGCATGGACCCGTTTCCTTTTTGTTGTTGCCTCAGCAATTATTGTGGGATATCTGCTTTCGCTACTGAGACTGAGGGTCGATCTTACCGAAGACCGCAGGTACACTCTGTCACCTCAGACAAAAGAGATACTCTCAGGTCTTAAAAGTGAGGTCTACATACAGGTGTTTCTCGATGGTGAGATGCCGGTGGCTTTCAAGAAAATGCGCCGCTCGGTAAGGGATATACTCGATGAGTTCAGGTTGTTGTCAGGCCGCAGGATTGGCTATGACTTCATAAATCCCTCTGCCGGAGGTGACCAGCAGCAGAGGAACGCACGACAGCTTGAGCTTATCAATAAGGGTCTGTCACCGGTTAACGTGCAGGCCGGTGACGAAGAGGGAGGCCGCACAACCCGTATGATATTCCCGGGAATGATAATCAACTATAACGGAATTGAAGTGCCGGTGAACTTCCTTAAAAACAATCCGGCCCTGCCGGCAGAGCAGAACCTGCTCAATTCGATTGAAGGTCTTGAATATGAGATGATACAGAATATAGCAACCCTCACCTCCGATACCATATACCGCGTGGCATTCATTGAGGGCCACGGGGAGCTTGAAGAGCCGGAAGTTGCCGACATAACCCTTTCCCTTGCCAGGTTTTTTACCGTTGACAGGGGTGTTATCGGAGGCCGGCCCGGAATTCTCGACAACTATGCCGCCATTATTATCTCAAAGCCGACCCTGCCATTCAGCGAGGCTGACAAGTTCGTGATCGACCAGTATATAATGAATGGTGGAAAGGTGCTCTGGCTTACCGAGGAGGTGTATGTCGATCGTGACAGCCTTGATTTCGGTGAGACTGTCGCCTACTATAATCCACTCTCACTCGGCGATCAGCTTTTTAGGTACGGCGCAAGGGTCAATCCGGTTATCGTTCAGGATATGGAGTGCCTGCGCATCCCGCTGAAGATAACCTCTGCCGGCGGCCAGCCACAGATAATTCCTGTGCCATGGCCATATTACCCGTTGCTGGTGCCGTCAGCCGACCATCCGGTTACACGAAACCTCAACAGGATCAAAGGTGAGTTTGTAAACACCATAGATACTGTAGGACTGAATCCTGATGTGTCGAAAAGCATACTTCTTACATCATCGGCCTATTCACGTACCGTGACTCCTCCGGTGCTGATCAGCCTCTCTGAAGCTGACCGGCTGCCGCCGGCAGAAGTGTTTGGATTGGCACACATACCTGTTGCGGTACTTCTCGAAGGAAGGTTCCCCTCTGTGTTCCGCAACAGGATAATCCCCGGCGTAACGGAAGGCAGACGCATTACGGAACAGAGCGTTCCAACGCGTATGATAGTGGTGGCTGACGGAGATATTATACGTAACGAAGTTACTTTCTCAGGGGGGACAGAGGTGCCGCTCACTCTGGGGCAGGACAGGTACACCATGCAGACCTTCGGTAACAAGGATTTCATAATCAACTGCATGAACTGGCTCGTCGATGATCACGGACTTATCGACCTGCGGTCAAGGGAGATGAAACTGAGACTCCTCAACAAGGAACAGGTCAGGCAGAACCTTTTTCTCATAAGGATCGTCAATCTGGTTGCACCGCTGATGCTGCTGGCCCTGGCCGGATGGCTATCTCATTTTCTAAGAAAAAGAAGATACTCTGCCTGACGACAATAAGTCTGGAATTGTCTGATACCCCTGACTGAAAACAGAGATTTTTTCTGTAGCAATTACTTATGCAATCGGTTGTTTGAAATAGCAGAGAAAAATATTTTCAAAAATATTTTTGTTAATCGAAAGTTATTCACCTAACTTTGTATTGCTTCCATATTACAGCTGATTATTAGGAGTTTAAATGGAGAGCACTCATATAGCTTATTTGGCAATATCAGTGACAGTAGCCTTGCTCTGCCTCTATTTTGGTCTTCTGGTCCGCCTCCGGCTTCTTAAACGGATTGATCAGAGAGATTCTACCCTTTTTACAAAGATTGCCGGATTTGTCATATTTGGGATAATCCCCTTTGCAATCTTCAATCAGCTGATCGGACTTACTCCTTCTGAGACCGGACTGACGGCAGGAAAGCTGTCTGCCAACCTGCTTCCGGCACTGTCTGTTGCAACCCTTGTGGTTTTATCCTCTGTCTGTGTGCTCATCTTTCAGGCAGTTATATATTGCCTTTTGTTGAGCATGGTACTTTAGGTGTTTCATACAAATACTTTTCTTTATCTAGAAAGCCTCAGTTTTAAAGACCAGTCTGATATTGATATCTATGAAATATTTTGTAACAGGTGCAACAGGTTTCATTGGCTCGCTTCTGGTAAAAAAGCTGGCTGATGAAGATAATGAGGTTGTTATGCTGTCAAGAGCGATGACCTCAACGGACTCTCAGTATGGAAAGAATGTGTCGGTGGTGCGGGGAGATATTTTTAATATGGAGGTTCTTAAGCGCGGAATGGAAGGTGCTGATGCGGTATTTCACCTTGCGGCACTGGTTAAGCCAACCAGCCGGGACAACACACTTTTCTACAAAACAAATGTTACAGGCACAGCTAATATTGTTGACGCCTGTGAGGCTCAGGGGGTAAAACGGCTTGTCGTTACGTCAACGGCAGGAACAATAGGTTATTCGGAAGATGGATTGCCTCTTGATGAGACTGCACCATACAGGTCTGATTATGACACTGAATACGAAAGGACAAAGGCACTTACCGAACAAATGGTTCTGAATAGAAAAGATGGCAGTACGGATATTATGGTGGTTAACCCTTCAAGAGTATTCGGGCCGGGAAAATTAACTGTCTCAAATTCTCTGAGCAAAATAATAAAGATGTACTGCAACGGTATATGGAGAATAATCCCTGGAGACGGCTCTTCAAAAGGTAACTACACATTTGTTGATGATGTGGTAATGGGCCACATTCTTGCTGCGAGGAACGGTACAGACGGCGAGAGGTATATTCTGGGAGGAGAGAATATCTCGTACGACACCTTTTTCGAAGTGGTAGCCAGGTGCTCTGGCAAAAACAGAAGGCTATTCAGGATTAAGTCAGAAAACCTGAAAAGAATAGCCCGTATCATAAATACAGCAGGGAGCCTGGCCGGCCGTCCGCCTCTCATTTCTGACAACTGGATTGACAAATATCTGAAGGATTGGGTTCTGTCAAACGATAAGGCCATTAACCAGCTTGGTTACTCTGTTACTCCATTCGAAGAGGTTATTGATCGAACAGTTTCATGGTTAAGAAAAGTACGGAAACATGAATAACGGGCAATTTGCATTGGTAACGGGCTCTGGCAGAGGTATCGGAAGAGCCCTTGCACATGAACTGGCAATGAGGGGTTACAACCTGGCCATGCAATCATTGCCCGGAGAAAGCCTGGCCGATTATGCTCATCAACTCTCAGACACCTACGGAGTAATGACCTGGAGCTATGAGACCGACCTGACCTCAGATGACGGACCTGTAAGACTCTACAATGCTGTTGTAAACGACGGAGTAAAAATCAGTATTCTTGTCAATAATGCCGGTATAGGTAATGAAGGACCGCTGGAATCCTATTCAGAGGAAACAATAAACAAGATTATTCTCCTGAATATAAGAGCTCTTACAATACTTACCTACCTGTTTACCCCTGAACTGAAAAAGCATAATTCCTTTTTGCTCAACGTAAGCAGTGTAGGTAGTTTTATGCCAACACCTTATAAAAGTGTTTATCTGGCTTCAAAAACCTATATATACTACTTTTCAAAGGCACTGGAGGCGGAATTCAGGGGTTCATCGGTAAGAGTATGCATTCTGGCCCCGGGAGGGGTATTGACAAACAGCAGAATTTGTGAAAAGATTGCATGCCTGGGCTGGCTCCCCAGAAAATCAACACTTGAACCTTATGTGGTGGCATCAAAATGTATAAACGGAATGCTAAGGGGCAGGAGTGTAATAATTCCCGGTAGTCTTACTACTCTGTTATTCTGTTTTGGTCAGGTACTCCCTGTCGGTATTGCACAGTCTATAGCCAGGAAAATATATCGTAACGATTCAGCTGACTGATTTCCTCTACTGATTTGTTTCTGTATCGGGTTTGTCATTTCCACGAAGGTCACCCTTTCGAAAGTATCTTCCGGGAGTTTTAAGAAATGGCACAACCCGCTCTTTGATTTTTTTATAGAAACTCTTGCCCAGGAAAAGCAGACTTGCATAAAAGGTGACCTCACCAATGATTATCAGAATAAGGGTAATGGTCGCTATTTGCTTGCCTGAGAAGCCAAGCAGCGGTACAATGAGTATTGACAGGAATGCAATGCAGCATATCAGAAATAGTGTATATCCGATTGTTTTAATCATGGGTTAATTATATGTTTGAAACATCAGATTTCATTACTTTGTTCATTTTATGGAACCATGATCACTGACCGATGAATTAAAGTATCTTTGCCTCGTGAAAGACAGAGATATTTGCTGATAAATATTTTAAGGTCTTGATATTACGATTTTTTTTAATGAAGTTGACACTGAATAATATATCAGTTAAAATCATATCCGGGGGAATACTGGCCCTGATTATTGCAGTCCTTTACCTTGGACACAAGGGTGCTTTTAGCAGACGCAATACTTCCTTTGACGTTGCTGCAGATGCTGATGTTACCATGATAGAGATGCGCCAGGGTGATGAGAAGGTGGTATTGCGTAAAACCAAAGATGGCTGGACGGTCAATGAAGCCGGTGAGGCAAGGGGCAGTGCAGTGAGCTTCCTGCTGCAGATACTGAGGGAGATTGCGATTAAGTCTCCGGTGTCGGACGATATGTATAACAGAGAGGTTGTGGAGACAGGAATAGAGCCTGTAAGGATCAGGGCCACGTCGGGTCGCAAACTGCTGACCTCGTTTCTTGTCTGGAAGACAGAAAGCAATATATATGGCAATATTGCAAAACGGAGAGAAAAGGGAAAATCCTTCATACTTTACATCCCTGGATATGAAGGGAGTATCGGGCAGGGATTTAATATGAATGAACTCTTCTGGAGACCATTCAATATATTCAGCATCAGTCCGTCACAAATTGCCTCGGTAGAGGTATCATATACAGACAGACCCGATGATTCTTTTGTGATTCACAATCCGTTTGCCGGTGAGTTACCTGGCGGATTGAAACCGGCTATTGAAGGGTATGATACTGCTATGGTGAGGCGGTACCTCTCTTATTATATCTGGGTTCCGTTTGAGAACTGGGCATTTGAAACCGGGATTGAAGACAGAGACTCAATTGTTGCCGGTGAGCCCGAAGCAGAAATATCAGTTGTACTAACAGACGGCTCCACGGAGGTACTTACTGTCTGGCGTCGCCGGTTGGAAAAAGAGGGAGAACTGATTGTCGATAATGACAGGGTTTGGGGAAGAAAGGACGAAGGATCACAACTTTTTGTCGTCCGGTATTTCGATCTCGATCCGTTGCTTAGGAAGAAAAGTTATTTTTTCCAGCCTGATTAATATTTGACAGTAAGAGTTTTTTTTGTAATATTGATAATTCCGAAGCGGTTAATGACATTGCTGATTTTCAAGTTGTTGACTTTTTTGGAGATTGAAATAAGAACATATAACAATAAAAATCCGGAGATAAAATGAAATTTGTTGTATCGAGTACCGAACTACTGGGTCACCTTCAGGCAATAAGCCGTGTGATAAGTTCGAAAAATACCTTGCCAATTCTCGACAATTTTTTGTTCGACCTCAAAGGTAATACCCTTGAGATAACTGCGTCAGATCTTGAAACAACACTGATTACGCAGCTTACTCTTGAAAATACCGAGGGTGATGCTTCCGTTGCCATCCCTGCAAGACTTCTTCTTGATACTCTGAAGGAGTTCCCTGAGCAGCCTCTGACCTTTGATATCAACACGGGAAACCTTCAGGTTGTTATCAACAGTGAGAACGGGCGTTTTAGTGCCGTGGGTCAACATGGGGTAGATTTTCCGGTACTTCCCTCTCTGAAAGCAGAGAAGAGCAATAATTTCACCCTGTCGGCAGACTTGCTGCTTTCAGGAATTACCCGCACCCTGTTTGCCACTGCCGATGATGAACTGAGGCCGGTGATGGGCGGAATATTTATTGAAGCCTCAACTGACAGTCTTACCTTTGTTGCTTCCGATGCCCATAAGCTTGTGCGGTACCGCAGGAGCGACGCAATGTCAGAGTCTCCATGTTCGTTTATCTTACCGAAAAAGCCGGCTTCGCTTCTTAAGAATATACTGGGGCGGGAAGAGGGCCCGGTTAAAGTTGAATTTGACGACAAGAATGCTTTCTTTACGCTGTCAGGATACAAGGTGGTTTGCAGATTGGTTGAGGGCAACTATCCCAATTACAATTCAGTAATCCCCAAGAGCAATCCCCGCAAGGTGAGTGTTGACAGGGTGGAGTTCTACAACTCGCTGAAGAGGGTGTCGGTTTTCTCAAACCAGGCCAGCAACCTTGTGAAGATGCAGTTCACCGGTAATCAGATGGTTATCTCGGCACAGGATATCGACTTCTCAATATCAGCATACGAAAGAGTTAAGTGCCGCTATGAAGGCGACGAAATGGAGATAGGGTTCAAGTCTGTCTTCCTTCAGGAGATACTGGGCAACCTGGCATCACAGGAGGTTCATATCGAACTCGCCGATCCGACCAGGGCAGGGCTGTTCCTTCCGGCTGAGAATGACAACGATGCCGAGGACCTGCTTATGCTGCTGATGCCGATGATGATAAATGCGTAGGTAAGGTAACAGGTAACAGGTATCAGGTGCCAGGTACCAGGTATCAGGTATCAGGTACCAGGTATCAGGTATCAGGTATCAGGTATCCATGAACATGATATCTGCCACTTACTGCCTGGAACCCGGCACCCGGAACCTGACACCACTTGAATAATCAGGATATCTCTCCCCCTTCCGGGTTTTATATTAATACCGAAATGAAAATTATATGCATAGGCCGTAATTACAGGGAGCATGCCGAGGAGATGGGCAATGCCATTCCTGATGAACCGCTGTTTTTTCTGAAACCCGATTCATCGATAATTAAGAATAACAAACCATTTTTTCTGCCCGATTTCTCTGATGAGATCCATTATGAGGCCGAGATAGTGGTCCGCATCTGCAAGCTGGGCAAGTCGATAGATGAAAAATTTGCATACAGGTATTACGATGCCGTAACCCTTGGCATTGACATCACCGCCCGTGATCTGCAGCGGCGGCAGTCGGAGAGGGGAGATCCATGGGAGATATGCAAGTCGTTTGACGGATCGGCACCGCTGGGAAAGTTTCTGCTGGTTTCGGAGCTGGGCAACGTCCATGACCTGCCCTTCAGGCTCGAAAAGAACGGCGAGGTGGTACAGCAGAGCAGCACTGCCCATCTTATCTTCGGAATAGACAGACTTATATCATACGTTTCACGATTCTTTACCCTTAAGACAGGCGACCTTATATTCACCGGCACCCCGTCGGGTGTGGGTCCCCTTCAAAAGAACGATCATCTCAAAGGATACATCGCCAACCAGCCGGTAATAGATTTTTATATCAGGTAGTTGAAAAGGGAATTGCACTGCGTGCGTAATTCATTGTCATTTGCACTGCGTGCGTAATTCGTTGTCATTTGCACTGAGTGCGTAATTCGTTGTCATTTGCACTGCGTGCGTAATTCGTTGTCATTTGCACTGCGTGCGTAATTCGTTGTCATTTGCACTGCGTGCGTAATTCGTTGTCATTTGCACTGCGTGCGTAATTCATTGTCATTTGCACTGCGTGCGTAATTCGTTGTCATTTGCACTGCGTGCGTAATTCGTTGTCATTTGCACTGAGTGG
>Ga0334882_1003205_pt1 | contig 15293 bp, 14 predicted proteins | sample GraSluR1_MG_5_FD_207226 | JGI IMG/M metagenome (GOLD analysis project Ga0334882, IMG submission 207226) | Sludge microbial communities from methane-producing bioreactor in Wageningen University, Netherlands - Granular Sludge_15_04-R1 | ecosystem: Engineered > Bioreactor > Anaerobic >... | reverse complement strand
AGGAGACAGACAGGGGGGAGGGGAGATGAACAGCCCGCCGGTTGAACCACGGATGGACACGGATTCCGGAAACACAGCCAACTACGCTTGCCTGTGGCGGGAAAACGTGAAAGGCGCGAAAGCTTGATGATCAGGGCAGGAGGATGACGACGAATTCGCCTTTGGAGGAATGGCGGGTGTAGTGGTCGCGGAGTTCGGCGGGGGTGCCGTGGCGGGTCTCCTCGAACTTTTTGGTGAGTTCGCGGGCGACGAACAGTCGACGGTCGGGGCCGAGTTCTTCTTCGACTTCGGTGAACAGTTTGAGAATGCGATGGGTGGATTCGTAGAAGACGACGGGCGCCGGGAAGTCGGCGAGTTCGCCAAGCCGTCGGCGGCGGGCGGCGGTTTTGTGCGGCAGAAAGCCGTCGAAGAGAAATCCGCGGCCCTCGGTGGCGCCGCAGAGGGCGATGGCGGCGGTGATGGCAGTGGGGCCGGGGATGACGGTGACGGGCAGACCGGCGGCCCGGACGGCTTCGGCCGCGCGTGCGCCGGGATCGGAGATGCCGGGCATGCCGGCATCGGTGACGAGCGCCAGAGCCTCCCCGGAGCGGAGGCGGCGGAGAATCTCCTCGATGCGGGCGCGTTCGTTGAACTTGTGGCAGGAGATCAGCGGCGTAGGAATGTCGTAGCGCTGCAGCAGCAGCCGGGTATGGCGGGTATCTTCGGCGAGGATATGGGTGGCCGAACGCAGGATGCGCAGGGCGCGCAGGGTGACGTCTTCGAGATTGCCGATGGGGGTGCCGACGATATAGAGCCCCGGGGCCAGCGGAGACGAACCCGCCCCCGGCACATCGAGCGGCGCGGGGGCGGTGGGGAGAGCGGGATGAGGGGTGGGGCTATTCGTTTTCCTTCTCCACCAGCCGGATGGTGCGCGGCTTGGAGACGGCCTTGAGGAGGGCGTCGGATTCGCTGAGATGGCGCTTGAGTTCAACGAGGGTGGACTTGAATTCGTCGGTGACGGCGACCCCTTTGAGGGTTCCATCGACGGCCTGTTGAATCTGAAGGATCTTGTCGATGCTGGCCGCCATTTCGCCGACGCGGCCGATCTGCTCGGCCACCTTGTCCTGGGCCTTGGCGATCTGGGCGGCGGCCTCCTGCTGCGTCTTGGCGATTTGGGCAGAAGCCTCCTGCTGGGCCTTGGATACTTGGGCGGCGGCCTCTTGCTGCGATGTGGAGATCTGGGCGGCGGCTTCCTGCTGGGCCTTGGATACTTGAGCGGCGGCTTCCTGCTGGGATTTGACGAGTTGATCAGCGAAGGCGGCCTGGGCGGCGGCCAGGGCGGCGGTGGAGTCGGCCACGGATTTGCCAAGGTCTTTGGAGAATTCGACGGCGGCGGCCGCGGGGGTGTCGTTGCCGATCCGGGCCAGCAGGTTGGATTCGATATAGCCGGCCAGATGGGTGGCGAGTTGAAGCCGGGCGACGGCGACCAGCAGCAGAAGGATCATCAAGCCGCTGACGAGGGTGAGCATGAGACCGGGCGCGGCAAAGCCGGCGGCGGCGCCCAGCAGGGCGAGGAAGGCGGCGTTTTCGGCGATGAGCATGCCGAGCATGCGCTGCATTTGGTTGCCGGACATGGTGGCGACCTGGGGACCGGCCGCGCCGGCGGACCAGGCGGCGAGCAAGCGGCGAATATGGCGGTGCAAAATGGTGGAGCCGGAGAGGGCGGTGAGTTGTTCCGCGGCCACGGCGCGTTCGGACAGGTCCAGATCGTCGGGGAGGGGATTGGCGGACAGGGCGCGCCACTGGGTCCACCAGTCGAGCAGGGAGAGCAGGATATAGGCCAGGCCGATGCCGGACGCCAGCAGGGCGGCGAGGCTCGCGCGCGTGTTTTCCCAGCCATCGGTGGTGCGCAAGGGGATGCCGATGGCGATTCCCAGCAGGATGCCGAGTGCGATGACCCAGTGAATGCGGGTGAACATGCCGTAGCCGCCAGTGGTGGTTTTGCGCTGATCCATCGTTCGCCGCCTTTCCCGTCCTTGATTGATGACTTTCGGGCGCGAGTATGCGGATTTCACGATGGAATGTCAAAGGCGGATGCGCTTAAATGGGCAAATGGATTGTATTGGACTGATGGGATGGGTGCTGGGACTGGCGGGCTGCGCCTGGGCGCAGGCCGGCTGGGTCGAGGTGCCGCCGCACGAGACCCGCCATGGCCGGGCGGGCGGGTTCGAGATGGGGCGCCTGGAGGTGACGGTCCGGGAATTCGCGGCCTACCTCGATGCGGCGGGCGTGGAGCAATTTCCGGAAACCGCGCAGATCTCGGGGCGGAGGGGCGGGGGCTATGCGGTGCGGCGCGGGCGTGGCCAGGAAGCGGTTGCGGAAGTGACAGCGACGGAGGCGGAGGCTTACGCGGGCTGGTTGGCACAGCGGGAAGGGCGCGTGATTCGCCTCCCGACGGAAGCGGAATGGGAGGTGGCGGCGCGCGGCGGCGTGGAGGGTGCGCCCTATCCGTGGGGTTGGGGTGGAAATCGCAGCACGCGGGCTCAATTTGATGCGGCGGAGCCGTTGCGGCGCGGCGGGCGTTTTGCGGCGAACGGATTCGGGCTGCATGACATGGCGGGCAATCTCTACGAGTGGTGCGCCGCGGATGCCGGCCTGCCGCCCAGCCAGCGCGCGGCGCGCGGCGGGGCCTGGTCGGAGCGCGACCCCGAGCGGTTGCGCGTGGACCATCGGGCGCTGTTTCCGGCGGAATACCGCGGGCGCGACGTTGGATTTCGGTTGTTGCGAGAGCGCGTGGGCGGCAAATGAAACCGCGCTTGAGCCATGTCGTGGAGTACGCGGCGCTGCGCGCCGTGTCGGGGTTGCTGGGACTGTTGCCGCACCGCGTGGCGCTGGCCCTGGGATGGGGCCCGGCGCGGCTGATCTATTTCTTTGGCCGCCGGCTGCGCGAGCGGACCCGCGACCGGATGCGCCAGGCGCTGGGGGGCGACCGCCCGGATCGGGAATGGGACCGGCTGGGACGCCTCGCGTTCCGCAACCTGGTTTTCACGGCGGTGGAAGGCATGCGGCTGCCCTCGATTCGCACGGAGTGGGTGGCGCGCCATTTCGACGTGGGGGCGTTGCAGGAGGTCCGCGACGAGTTGGCCAAGGGCCGCGGGCTGATCGTGGCGGTTCCCCACATGGGCAACTGGGAGCTGGCGGGCATTGCCCTGCAATCGCAGGGAATCCCGCTGGCGACGCTGGTGCGCAAGCAAAAGAACCCGCTCATGAACGACTGGATCAACCGCCTGCGCATGAGCACGGGGGTGGAAGCCATCGAAACCCACCGGCGGCACGAAGTGGCCACGATGCCGGAACGGTTGGCGCGGGAGGGGCGGGCACTGGCCTTGCTGCCCGACGTGCGGTCGCGCAAGGGGGGGGTGCCCGTTCGGTTCCTCGGGGTGGAGATCGAGGTGCCCGGGGGGGCCGCCCACTATGCCCGGGCCGGCGGCACGGCCATCCTGACGGCGGAAGTGGTACGGACGGGGTGGATGCGCCACGGCTGGCGCAAGACGGGCTGGATCGAGCCGGACCCGTCGCTGCCCGAGGATGTGGACCGGCGTCGCATCATGCAGTACATCCTGGATCGGTTCAGCGAATCCGTGCGGGCGCATCCGGAAAACTATTTTTGGTTCAACAAGCGCTGGGTGTTGGCCGACGAGGAGGGGCGATGAGCGAGACAGCGCCCGGGATGGCGGTGCACGAAGCGCGGATGCGCCAGGCGCTGCGGCAGGCCGAGCAGGCGGCGGCGGCCGGCGAGGTCCCGGTGGGCGCGGTGATCTATAGCGGCGGGCACCTGACCGGCCGGGCCTGGAACCAGACGCAACTGCTGAAGGATCCCACGGCGCACGCGGAAATGCTGGCGATTACCCAGGCGGCCGCGGCGGCGGGCGACTGGCGGTTGACGGACAGCATCCTCTACGTGACCAAAGAGCCCTGCCCGATGTGCGCGGGGGCGATCGTGCTGGCTCGGATTCCGCTGGTGGTCTGGGGGATGAGCGACCCGCTGCGCGGCGGGGCGGTGTCGCGCTTTCGGATCCTGCAGACGCCCGAGCTGAATCACCGGGCGGAGATTCTGGCCGGCGTGCTGGAGGAGGAATGCACGCAGATCGTGCAGGAGTTTTTCCGCCGCCGCCGGCAAGACCCGCGGGACGAACCAGAGCTGGCCGATGCTGAGGGGCGCGAAAAGGGTGGAATGGGCCGGGAAGCAAGACCAAGCGGTGACTTGGAGGGGTTGGGGATGTCCTGATGCAACCACGGATGAACACGGATGAACACGGATGGACACGGATGGCAGGGCATGGCTGCATGAAATGGATGATGGTCGCCGGAGGATTGGTGTTGGGGGCTTGCACGGGGGGGCTCGCCGAACAGGTGTTCCCCCGCGAAGGCTGGCAAGAGGCGCCCAATCCGCTGGCCTCGGAGTTTGCGGAAAAGGGCGGCATGCTGGTGGCCTACATGGGGCCGTATCCCAAGAGCTTCAATTACTATTTGGACCTCAACGTGATGTCGGCGGAACTGTTCGGCCACTTTTACGAGACGCTGCTGTCGATGCATCCCCTGACGCTGGAGATGGAGCCGATGCTGGCGGAACGCTGCGTGCTGGGCGAAGACCGGCGGACGTTCACGTTCACCATGAATCCGTTGGCGAAATGGAGCGACGGCCGGCCGGTGACGGCGGAGGATGTCCGCTGGACCTACGAGGCCGTGATGGACCCGCGGCATCTGACCGGCCCGCACAAGATCGGGCTGGAACGCTTTGAGCCGCCGGTCGTGATCGACGAGATGACGGTGCGGTTCGTGGCGAAGGAGGAGCATTGGCAGAACCTGCTGACGCTGGCCGGGCTTCAGGTCCTGCCCAGCCATGCGCTGGCGAACCGCGATTTCAACCTCCAGAACTTCGAGTTCCCGGTGGTGTCGGGCCCCTACCGGCTCGGCGCGGTGCGGGAGGGCCTGCAGGTCACGCTGGAGCGGCGCACCGACTGGTGGGCGGGCCATCTGCCGCGCTTCCGGAACGTGGCCAATTTTGATTTGCTGCGCTTCCGGTTCTTTGAAGAGCGCGACAACGCCTTCGAGGCGTTCCACAAGGGGGAGATCGACTTGTTTCCGGTGTACACGGCCCATGTGTGGGCGAACCAGACCGGCGGCGAGCGCTACGACCGGAACTGGATCGTGAAGCAGGAGATCGAAAACCAGCGCCCGGTCGGGTTTCAGGGAATTGCGCTGAACCAGCGCCGGCCGCCGCTGGACGATCCGCGCGTGCGCCGCGCCCTGGCGCATCTGTATCACCGCGAGAAGATGAACGAGACGCTGATGCACAACGCCTATTTCCTGCACCGGTCGTACTACGAGGATCTCTACGACGAGGCGCATCCCTGCGAAAACCCAAAGCTGAGCTACAATCCGGAGCGCGCCCGGGCCTTGCTGGACGAGGCCGGGTGGCGGGCGGATCCCGCCACGGGCATGCTGATGAAGGAGGGCCGCCCGCTGCGGCTGCGCTATTTGTCGCGGGGCGGCACCGATGACAAGTTCACGGCGATCTTCCAGGAAGATCTCAAGAATGTCGGCATTGAGCTGGTGGTGGACCGGAAGGACTGGGCGGCGTGGTCGAAGGACATGGACGAGTATCACTTCGACATGACGTGGGCGGCGTGGAGCGCCGGCCTGTTCAAGAATCCGGAAAGCATGTGGCATTCCAAGGAGGCGGATCGGGCGTCGGGACAAAACATCACCGGGTACCGGAATCCGGAGGTGGACGCGCTGATCGAAGCGCAGCGGACGGAATTCGATGTGCAGAAGCGCCATGACATCGTTCGAAGGATTGATGCGATGTTGACGCGCGATGTGCCCTATGTGCTGCTTTGGAACAAGAACGATACGCGGCTATTGTGGTGGAACAAGTTCGGCATGCCCGACGCTCCGTTGGGGCGGTACGGCGATGAGCGCAGCGCGCACATGTACTGGTGGTACGATCCGGACGCGGCCGCGGACCTCTCGCACGCCATGCGGCGGGGCCGGGTCTTGCCACCCCGCCCCGGCCGGGACGTCTACACCGGGCCGTAGCCCACACGACGATCGCTTCCGCGGGCCGGCGGGATCGGCGTCAATCCTCCCGGACGAGCCGGACGAAATGGGTCCTGGGGACCGTGTTGGGGACATTGATAAAGTCGAAGGGGCTGGCGGCGGTGAAGCCGGAGCCGGCGATGGGTTGCCAGTTTTCGGAGGGGCCAAGGACGGGGGACGTTTCGAGGTGGTAGGTCTTGCCAAGGATGCATTTCGCCGTGAGGGGCCACGGGTCGTTGTTCAAGGCGTTCCCGCGGATATCGACGATCATGGGTTGGCCGGGCTGGAGGAATTCGAAGACATCAAGGGCCTTGCCGGAGAGGCGCACCTCGTCGATCACGGTCGATTCGGTGCTGGTGTTGCCGCCGTTCAGGGACATGCCGATAGAGGCGCGGGTGTCCGTGCCGAAGGCATACGTGCCGTCGGCGCTGGAACTCAACCCCCGGCTGGCGATATGCTGATAGTCCAGATAGAGATGGATGGTGGTGTTGCTTTTGACGAGGGCCACATGTTGCCAGCGTCCGTTGGGGGAGTAGGGCGCCATCAGCGTGAATTCGGAGTCCGTGGTGGGCTCTTCGCGGTCGCGCAACCGGTAGGCGATGTTCTGGGACGATTGATATTCCAACGCGATTCGCGAACCGGGATCGGAAAAGCCCAGGCCCTTGCCCCATTCGAAGATCGTCACGTTGCTGTCCGGACGCATCCGGAACACGGCTTCCACCGTCCAGTTGGTGGTCACTGGCGTGGGCACAACGCAATCCATGGGACCGGCGATCAGCAGGCGAACCGCCCCCTCGTTGCGGGAGTCGGCGGATCCGTCCCAGATGGGATCGGCCGCGCCGCGGCGGGCTTCGTCGCCATAATACCAGTAAAACGACGGCTGAAACATGCCGAGCTGTTCGTTGAACGCCTGAATCGGGTCGGGGGAGCAGCGCCACCAGGCCCAGACGTGCGGCGGGAAGGTCGCGACGCTGACGTTGTCGATCCACAACGCGTCGGCCGGCCCGGTGCTGTCGCGGAGAATCGCGAACTGGTTGAACTGGGTGTGGGTGGTCGGATCGGAATCGGAAAGCGTCCAGGGCACGACATAGGTGTTGTCGTAATCGAGGCGGTAGGTGTTGTGGCTGCGGTTATAGTATCCCGTCACGTCGACATGGCGGTTGCTGATCAGGGGAATGGCCCCCGCGCCGGGCGTGTTGAAGCCGAAGGTGCCGGTGCCGTTGGCCCCCCGGAAGGCAAGAAAGGCGCCGGCGGCGGAATTGCGCAGGCCGACCTCGAACGGGATGTTGGTGTTTCCCATGAAGATCCGGGCGGAAAACCGGATGACGGGGTGTTCGGTTTCCGGGGAGTAGGTCGAGATGAAGTCGGCATGGACCGCACTGCTGCCGTTGATGTGCTGGGGCAGGGCCAGCGCGTTGCTCGGGGAGTAGCTGTTGGCGGCCACCACCATGGCGGTTTGCGTGTTGAGCCAGGGCGCGGCGGCCCAGCCGGGCTGGTCGGCTATGGAACCGGGGGAATAGGCATCGAAGTCGTCCCAAAGATGTTCGGCCGCATGCGCGGCATGCCCTCCCGCCAGCAGGACGATCAGCATGTGGACAATCGGCTTCATTGCGCCTCCTTGGGGTGCGGGGGAAACCCGCGATCAACCGGCGAGCAGGATACGGCGGAAGCCGGCAGGCCGGCAAGTTCGTTTCCGGGCAGTTCGTTTCCGGGCAAAAAGGTTGCACTTGGGGTGGACAGGGCCCGGCGGCGGTGGCACAGTACTCACTTTGTGAGGAAACGAACGTGACCATTCGACTGTCGCCCAAGCATCGGCTGCGCGCCCTGTTCGACCAGCACCATGTGGCGTGGCTGAGCGAGCAGGAAGCCGAGCACCAGGATATTCGTCCGCTGCGGATCGGCATCCTCAACATCATGCCACGGGCGGAGGAATACGAGTTCAACCTGCTGGCGCCGATGGGCCGCAGCATTTTGCAGATCATCCCGATCTGGATCCGGCTGCACGAGCACGACTACAAGAGTTCCGACCACAGCCACCTCGACAAGCATTACATCCCGTTCGACTGGGCCCAGTCGGTGGCCTCGCTCGACGGGCTGATCGTGACGGGGGCTCCCGTCGAAGAACTGTCCTGGGAACAGGTCACCTATTGGCAGGAGTTGTGCGGGATCATCGACGTCGCCAAGGCGTCGAACACCTGCATCCTGGGCATTTGCTGGGGCGGGTTGGCGCTGGCGAAATACATAGGCATCGACAAGATCAAGTACCCCCAGAAGATCTTCGGTGTGTATCCCACGCGCAATCTCGTGCAGGATCATCCCATCATGGGGGGGATGGATGACGTGTTCTGGTGCCCGCAAAGCCGGCATTCCGGCATTGATGACGCGGTGCTGGAAGCCGCCGAAAAGGAGGGGCATGTCCGGCTGCTGGCGCATGGCGACAAGGGGGGCTACACCATTTTTGAGACCCCCGACCATCAGATCTTGATGCATCTGGGCCACCAGGAATACAACTCGACCCGGCTGCTGTCCGAGGCGCGCCGCGACCGCGAGAAGAACCGTCCGGATGTCGGCCCGCTGGAAAACCTGGATGAGACCCAACCGGTCAACACCTGGCGCGCCAACCGCAACGTGTTTTTCAATTCGTGGATCAAGCATGTGTACCTCACGACGCCGTTCATCAAGGGGCCTGGCGCCGCCGAGTTGAGCAACGAGATCGTCGTGGAAAACCCTGGCGGGCCGGCATGAAGATCGGCGTGATCGGCGATGGGGGATGGGGGACGGCTTTGGCGCTGACGCTGGTGCGGAACGGCCATGCCCCTTGCGTGTGGGGGCCCGATGCGGAATATATCGCCGAAATCCGCGCTTCCCGCCGGAACCGCAAGTTTTTGGCGGGGGTGGACCTGCCGGAGTCGATCGAATGGACCGCCGACGAGGCGGAAACGCTGGAGGGGGCCGGTGTCGTGATCGTGGTGGTGCCCTCGCGCTATATGCGGGCGACCCTGGAGCGCTTTGCGGGCATCTACCAGTCCGGCGGTCAGCCGGCGGTGCTGAGTGCCACCAAGGGGTTGGATGAATCTACGCGTGAGCGAATGACCGAACTGGTTGCCGAGGTGTGGGGCGCGGCGAACCCCGCGGTGCTGTCGGGGCCGAGCATTGCACCGGAAACCGCCCGGGGAGTGCCCACCGCGGTCACGGTTGCGTGCGCCGAGGAATCCACGGCCCAACGGATCCAGGAACTGTTCACCGGGGATCGATTCCGGGTGTACACCAGCGATGATGTCACGGGCGTCGAATTGGGCGGCACGCTCAAGAATGTCATCGCCCTGGCGGCGGGGGTGTGCGATGGCCTTGGCTTCGGGCACAACGCCAAGGCGGCGCTGATCACGCGTGGCCTGGCGGAAATGACCCGGTTGGGAGTGGCCCTGGGGGCGCATCCACAGACGTTTTCGGGATTGAGCGGGGTGGGCGACCTGCTGGTAACCTGCATGAGTCCGCAAAGCCGCAATCGGACGGTGGGCGAGCGGCTCGGGCGCGGGGAATCCCTGTCCGACATCCTGGGCGGCATGGAGCAGGTCGCCGAAGGCATCTGGACGTGTGGAACGGCGCTGGCCCTGGGGGAACGCGCCAACGTGCCGGTGCCGGTGATGGAGCAGGTCGACGCGATTGTCCATCACGGCAAGAAGCCGGTGGAGGCCGTCGCGGAATTGATGCGGCGCGATCCGCGCGCGGAGCGGGACTAGCCATGCCGGACTCTTCCCCGACCCAGTTGCTGCTGGTGGATGATCATGCCATCGTGCGCCAGGGCTTGGCGGCCCTGCTGGCCCAGGAGCCGGATTTTTCGGTCTGCGGCGAGGCGGGAACGTACGAAGAAGGGCTGGCGGCGCTGGCCGAGAAGGCCCCGGATGTGGTGGTGCTGGATCTGTCTCTGCGCGACCGCAGCGGGCTGGAATGGATTCGCGAAGCGCGGGCCCGGGGCTATCCGGGCCGCATTCTGGTTTTGTCCATGCATGACGAGGCGCTGTACGCGGAGAAAGTCCTGCGGGCCGGCGCACAGGGCTACGTGATGAAAGACCAGGCCGAGGATGACCTGGTGGCGGCGCTGCGCCAGGTCCGGGCGGGGAAGACCTATTTGAGTCCCGCGGCGGAGGCTCTCTTGTCGGGACACGCCGCGGCCGCTTCCGACAAGGAAGGCCGCGGGATCGAGGCACTCACCACGCGCGAAAGCGAGATGCTCTATGCGATCGGCGGCGGCCTCACCACGCGGGAGATTGCCGAAAAGTTCGGGCTGAGCGGGCGGACTGTCGATGTTCACCGCGCGAACATCAAGCGCAAACTGGCCTGTTCATCCTTTGCCGAGGTGCTGGTGAAGGCGGCGGCCTACAAGCGCGAGCAGGATGAGGCGCTGAAGCCTCCGGCCCTGTAACCACCGGGGGTCTTCCTCCGCGCGGTTCAGGGCGTCGGTTCCGGCGGGTCCAGTCGCCGGGAACGCCCGAACAGGGGGCGGGTGGTGGGGGCGGCCCGGGGGGGCGGTTCTTTGGGCGCCAATTCTTGAAGGAATTTATCCGCTTCTTCGCGCGCCCAGAGGACAACCGGCCTCCCGGCGAGGGTGTCCCCCCATCCGGCGGTTTCGGGCAGGCGATGGATTGTGACCAGCGGACTGCCGGCGAATGCATCCGGCGCCACGACCGGCGCATCGCCCAGGAAGCGCAATTCGGCCAGGGAAGAGCAGTCGGAAAAAGCGCGTTCGCCGATTTCCGCAAGGGGTTCGGGAAGAGTCAGGGAGCGGAGGCGGACGCACCCGCTGAAGGCCCATTCGTCGATCCGGGTCAGGCCGGCTGGCAAGGTCACCTGCGTGAGGGCGGGGCAATCGAAAAAGGTCCGCGGGGCGATGGTGTCGATTCCCTCTGGCAGGCGGACCCTGGACAGAAGAACGCAGCCGGAGAAGGCCCAGGAGCCGATGCGGGTGGTGCCCGGCAGCAGCACCAGCTCCTGGATGGCGGTGCGTTCAAAGGCCCGGTTGCCGATATGCGCAATGCCGTTGGTCATCTGGATGGAGCCAAGCTTGGCGCAACTGGAAAAGGCGCCATCGCCGATGCGCTCCACCAGGGCCGGAATCTGGATCCGGGTCAACCCAGTGCGGTCAAAGGCCCAGTCGCCGATTTCAATCAGTTCTTCCGGAAGGGTGATGCTCCGAAGCCCCTGAACCCGGGCAAACGCGTCGGAGCCGATTCGCACAACGGTTTCCGGAACCGTATAGGCGCTGCCCTTGGCGGCGGGATACAGCAACAGGGCGGTTTGATCCTTGTCAAACAGGACGCCATTCAGGCTGGAGAAAAACAGGTTGCCGGGCGCGACGTCGATAGACGCCAGCGCGCGGCAATCCCGGAACGCGCGGTCGCCGATGGCCGCCAGCCCCTGTCCAAAGACGACATTGGTCAGGCCGGTGGAGTAGGCAAATGCCTCTTCGCCGATGCGGACCACGCTGTCAGGAATGACTACGCGTTCCACGTCGGCGGCATCGATGAAGGCTTCCGGGCCGATGGAAAAGACCGGCCGGCCGTTGTACTGGCCCGGGATGACGACGTCACCCCCGGCCCCGACGTATTGCGTCAGCGTGGCGGATGTGGAATCGGTCTGCCAGATGAACTCCTGGCCCGTGGACGCCTGGGCCAGGGCGCAAGCGAAGGCGGCAGCCAGAACGAAGTGTTGGTTATTAAGGGGATTAGGCATAGTGCGCGAATTCCCAGGACTAATCGGCCAGGATTTCCTGGATGGTGTCGGGGACCAGGACCGGGGCGCTCGCGCCCTGGACCCAGTATTCGCGGCCCTGTACACGAACGCGTTTGTCCTGGAGGCTGCGGAATTTGCCGGCTTTGCCGTAGACATGGCAGAGCACTTGCCAGCGGTTGTTCTGCCAGCGAACCACGCGATAGCGGGTGGGGTTTTCGCCAAGCAGGGGTGCGGCGCGAAGCTCTCCCTCGAACACCGCCAGACGCCCCTGGCCTTCAAGCGGAATCAAGGTCAGGTCGGCGGGCGGCGGAACCGGGATGACCCGGCCCGGGGAGTCGCGGGCGGGAACGGAAGGCGACACGATGGGCGTGGGGATCGCTGGCCGCGTTCCGGACGGCGGCGGGGCGACCGGATGCGCCGGGGGGATTGCGATTTCAGCCCGCAGATCCTCTTCGCTTTCGGTCCGTGCCGCGGAAACCGCCCCATCCGCCGGAAGGTCGACAAAATCCCGGTGGATCCAGACATGCGTGGTGGGCGGCGGCGCGATTTTCATCCAGCCGGACAGCTCGCCGCGTGATTCAATCGGCGTGCCGCGTTCGAGGGTATCCACGACAGTATAGTTGATGCTGGGGCCGGCGCGGACGTTGACCCGGCGGGCGCCGATGATGTGGTCCGGTATCTGGACGTAATCCTGGCTGATCCATAGATCAATCGTGGCGGGGGCGGCCACTTCGACCCACTCCTCGCCCATCTCGAACGCGACCAAACGATCGTCGTAGTGAACTTGGCCGAGGACTTCGGAATTTTCCAGGCTGGGCTTGGCGCGCAGGTTGACGTTATCCGCGGTAACCCGCACGGGGGTTTGGGCGGCCACGGGCGAACCAGCGCAAGCCAGCAGGATGGCGAACAGGCACAGAGATGGGTTGGTCTTCATGAGGGCATAGGATAGGGGGGGCGCTTCCGATGGGCAATGCCGAATTCGCGGGCAGGGCTGGAATCCGGCATGGACGGCATCCGGCATTGATTGTTGGGCCGGTTTAGAGTAGAACCGCGGACCATGGCAACAAAATCAAAGCACAAGGGACTGGGACGAGGATTGGATGCGCTGATTCAAGGCGGGGCTCCCCGTCCGCCCGTGCCCGCCAAATCGGTCGCCAAGGCGTCGGGCGAGCGGGCGAAGCCAGTCGCGGATGGTCAGGAGGTGCTGCGGATGGTGCCGATCGGACAGATTGTGCCCAATACAAGACAGCCGCGCCGCACCTTCAAGCCGGAAGCCCTGAAGGAACTCGCCGACTCCATTCAGGCCAAGGGCGTGCTCCAGCCCGTGCTCGTGCGCCAGGCCGGGGACAAGTTTGAATTGATCGCCGGAGAACGGCGGTTCCGAGCGGCGCAGGTCGCCGGATTGTCGGAACTCCCGGTGCGGCTCCAGGTGGTGGATGATCTGGGGGCGCTGGAATCGGCCCTGATCGAAAACATCCAGCGCGAGGATCTCAACTTGATGGAGGAAGCCGAAGGCTATCGCGCGCTGATGAACCTGGCGGGCCTGACCCAGGAAGAGGTGGCCCGGCGCGTCGGGAAGGCGCGGGCCACTGTGGCGAATACCCTGCGGCTGCTGGACTTGCCGGAGGCGATTCAACGGTTGCTGGCGGACGGTCAACTGTCGGCCGGCCATGCCAAGGTTTTGCTGGGCGTAGATCCCGCTGTTCGCCAGGGATTGGCGGCGCGGGTCGTTGCGCAGGGCTTGTCGGTGCGGGCGCTGGAACAGCTCGTGGCGGGGCTGGCCACCGGGGATCCCCGCCGGAAAACATCCGAACCGAAGACTCCGTCCGGCGGGGCAAGCCAGGACCAGGGCGCCAAGCATTTGAAATTCCTGGCCGACCGCATGCAGCAGGAACTGGGCACCAAGGTCATGCTCACACCGGCGCGTGTCGGACCCGATGGCAAACGGGAGATGGGGCGGATCATTATTGAATACTTCGACAACGAAGATCTTTCCCGCCTGCTGGAGACCCTGAACCTGGGCGATCTGGCCTGATTCGGAACGGCAGCCCCCAATGCCGACTTGGTACGACGAACCCTTGGAAGCCCGCGCACGGACTCATGAGCGGGTACAGGCCATTCTGTTTGTGTTGCGGTTTGGGCTTATGTTCGCCTTGGCGTCCATTTTTTGGCTTTCGGGCTGGGCGACCGCCCTGGCGGAGGGGTTGCGGTCCCGGTTTCTGATGCCCTACACCTGGCCGCTGGTCCATGTGCTGTTTGTGGCGCTGGCGGTGTTTGGCTACGAGGCGATTCTGTTTCCGCTGTCGGTGCTGGCGGATCATTTCCCCGAACGTTCCCACGACCATCCGCAGGGGGCGTTCGGGCAGTGGCTCCGCGGGTATCTGACGAGCCTGGTCTTGGAAATCGCCCTGGTCACCGCGGTCTTTGCCGGGCTGTATGTGTTGATGCGTTATTTCCCGACGTTCTGGTGGCTGCCGGCAACGGGGATTTATGCCGCTCTGGTGGTTGGGCTGGGGGAATGGGGGCCGTCCCAATTGCTCCCGCGGGTCCGTCCGCCCGTCGCGGTCAACGATGTGCCCCTTGAAGAGGAATTACGCCGGGTGGGACGCCTGGCCGGTTTGGAAATCACCGGGGCTTCGTGGTGGGATTTTGAACATCAGGAGGACTTGCCGGATTCGCAGTTGACGGGCCGGGGCCGTCGTCGTCACGTGGTGTATTCCGAGCGGGTCTGGCGGGGGCACGAGGGCCGCGAACAGGTGTTTGTGGCGGCGCGGCAAATGGCCTGGCTGAAAAACCATGCGGCGATGGCCACCCAGTCCCTCCAGATTGTTTTGGCCGCGGGCGTGTTTTGGGGCGCGGAACGACTGTCCGAAGCGGCAGCCCGAATCGTCGGGCTGGACGGATTGGAACAGGTGGAGACCTTCCCGTTCCTCGTGATGTCCCTGTTCGGATTGGCGGCGCTGGCCGGGATCGTCGCCCATGCGGTTGAACGGCACATGGAATTGCGCGCCGACCGTTTCGCTTTGCTCCATGCCGGCGGCCCGGAGGCCTTGCTGGCGTGCTTGCGCAAGGAGTTCGAACACGGCCCCTTCGCTGTGGATCCGCCGACCTGGCAGGTCCTGCTGCTGCACCGCAAGCCAACCGCCACACGGCGTTTGGTCCAGGCCGCATCGCTGAGGCCGGAACCGCCGGCCGATGAACCGCCCCCGGCTTCCGCACACTCCTAGGATCGGGGGGTGGGGCGGGCGCACGACCGGATTCGGAAATCCGTCGGATTGCCGGTGATTCTTCATCCGTGGGTCGCCGCAGGCATCCGTGGGGGGATCCTGGATTTTATGAAGAATCTTGTCTTGCGCCCAGGGCTGTGTCTTTAATGCCGACAATCAGAAGAGAGAGAGGGGATTAGGAGGAAAAGCTGGACACCCCGGCGCTTCTTTGATACGACGGGCCCATGAACACACAAGCTTGGGCAGGTTACGCGG
>Ga0334882_1003204_pt1 | contig 15297 bp, 8 predicted proteins | sample GraSluR1_MG_5_FD_207226 | JGI IMG/M metagenome (GOLD analysis project Ga0334882, IMG submission 207226) | Sludge microbial communities from methane-producing bioreactor in Wageningen University, Netherlands - Granular Sludge_15_04-R1 | ecosystem: Engineered > Bioreactor > Anaerobic > Unclassified... | reverse complement strand
GAACAATACCGGTTGATAATCCTGCTTCTTGTTATTTATCTTCATGGTGTGAATTACCCCGGTTTCAGAAGGTTGTCTATGGCTCGTCAGAGACTGTATTGTTTCAACAGCAATGTAAGAGCTATACGGGCTATGACAAGGTTTGTGAGATGAAGGGGAGAAAAGAGGTGTTCCCGTTAAACTCCTCATTTGGCGTAAAACTTGAGTTCAAGATCAAGAAAGGGGTAGCCAAGTTTTTTAATAAAGCAATAGCTCCCTTTGACCTTGCCGATCAGGTGGTTTATCGCCGACTTGTAAAGAAATGGGGAGACTTATACTTTTCGATTCTAAAAAAAAGAACTGCCTATTTAAATTTCAATGATAGCGTTATTACATCTAAACGCCTTCTGGAGCGTTTCGCTGCGGTCGGCCTAAGTGAATATGGACCGGATAGGGCTCTGGAAGGAATAGACATCGAATTTCAGAAAGGTAAGATTGATAAGTGTACCCGATCAAGACTGCGAAAGACCGTTCGAGATTTTTCCAGGAATGATTGCCTCTATTACTCCGATGACTACATTACAGAGCTCAATCAGAAGGTTGCAGAAGCAATCCGAGATGCGCTTCTTGAATAGATCTTTAAATTGCTTGTAATAATAACGTATATAAGGAATGCTTGAGATTGCTTGCAGAATTAACGCGTATATAAAGTGTTTGTTTTTATTTGTACCAATAACGTGTTATATAGCAGTGACGAACTGTTTTGTTGGGGTGAGGTAAACCTCACCCCAATCTATTCATCATTTTTACCACATAATTTCCATCCCCCATAAAGAGTACATGCCGCTCTTCAAACTCCGGTTTGGAACGCCTGGCCTCTCCGGCCTGGTGGTTCCACATCACGTTGTCATAGGGTGTGGTGGAGATGATGAACGATTCCAGACGTAAGGATACCTCCGAGGGAGCCCGTCCCGCGTTCAGGTGTTTTTCTATATCCTTGATGGTGGCGTGGAACCGCAGTTTAGGGTGGTCAAAGCCTCCCAGGTTTCGGATTCCCTTGGGGTCGATAAAGACCATAGTCTGCATCCCGGGAGTGTGAAGCCAGAGTATAAAGTCGGGGTAGAAATTATCGGCAATAAAGAACCCCAGGCCCCGGCCGCGGCTCTCGTTGCGAAAGAAAAAGGCTTCGGAATCGGGTGTAGGTGTTTCATTCTCCCGAAACCAGGCGGTCAGGTCCCGGACAAACTGCATCTCACCATCGTTGAGTCCCTGAGGTGAGAACCGGGTAGTATCATCCCTGTTCAGATGCAGAAGAGGGTAATACACATGGTTTGCCACCCTAAGGGCGGATACGCCCGCATCGGCCGGTTCGTCTCCCCGGGAGTCTCTCCCGTTCCACTCCTGCTCTACCAGGGCCCGTACCCGTTCTATCGCCTGTTCCAGCGCCCTGTCCTCCACTTCATCAGTTCCTTTGGATTTGGGCAGATAAGCGAAGACTTGCTCCTGGGCCAGTCCACCGTCCTGATTTGTCAGGGGTCGGGTTTTCAGGAATCCGTTTTCGAAGGAAGCCCGGCGGTATTCATAAAACCGTTTGACGTAGTTTCGCAAAAGCACCTGGGCAATCTCCTGCCACTCCTCGATACGTCCGGCATGGTCGAAACGCAGGGTGTCCGGCGGTGTCTGGAGAGAATACCAGGGAAGATCTCCCTGGTGCGACAGGAGTTCCTGAATCGCCCGGCGAGAAATAGAAAGGTTAAAGTATCGCTCGTTGTTTTTATATTCCACCAGTTCCCGATGAAGGGCCTCCAGATCAAGAAATCGGATGTGATTGGAGGTGAAGCGTCCCGTTTCCAGGTGGGTGTCCGGAGATACTGAACTTTTGGCGCGCCGGGAGAAGAAAGCCTGCAGGGCCACCGACCAGGTTACCGAGATCCGCAATTTTTCGTGTTCTTCCGCCGTGGGAAGAGCCAGTTCCCAGATGGGCAACCTGCTTTTCGCCGTAGCGGTGCGGTCAAGATCAATGTAGCGAAGATCCTCGTATCGCTCCTCATGCACCCTCTTGCGGGGTATCTCGACGATCTCGTATTCCAAGGCTCCTTCTTCCTCTTCAATGATCTCCTTGAATTTCTCTATGTAGGCCGCCCGTACCCCGAAGACCGACAGGGTTTCCACGTAGTCGATGTTTTGGGGAAGGGACGGTCTATCCTGAGGGGGCAGAGCATGGGCCCGCTTAAGCCGGAAGTCGAAGCCCTGAAGGCGCACTCCCCGGCCGAAGAGCTGGATTACCTGGGGCCCCTGGCTCTGGCCGATTTTCATCAGGCCAATGGAGGAAACCCTCCAGCTGGACCAACCTTCGATAAACTTTTTGGCACCGATGAGGACGGTTATGGGGGAGGAGTTGTCGTTGATGGAACGAAAGTAGGAATCGGAGATAGCCCGTTCGCTTACCCGGGCCACCGCTTCTCCGCTGCTCCCTCTTTCCAGGTGATCTGCCAGTTTTTTGGCATCCCCCACGGTGATGACGGCGAAGGGCTTTTCGGAGGCTCCCAGACGCAGGATCAGCTCCCCCTCGGTTTCCGCCGAACCGGTGAGGCGTTCGATGGATAGGTCGCCCACGGTTCCGTGGAAGAGAGCTTGCTTCATGGCAGTATAAAGCCTACGGGCGGCGCTCTCCGGGGTTTCCGGTTGGCTTCCCACCTGGGAGAAGACTCCCGTGTGGTCCTGGAGGAACCGGAATTCCCCTTCAAAAACCGATTTACCGCTACCGTCGTAGAGAGGTATGGTGCCAGCCAAAATCTGGGTGATGGTTTCCACCGCCGCGTCGTTGCGGTTTTCTGCGAACTCCGCCAGAGCCTGCACTACCGTGGCCACGTCGGAAAGGTCGTCCGCTGCGGCCTTGACCACACTGGACCCCACAAAGGCCAGCAGGGGCTTGTGGATTCGGAAGGGCTCCAGAATATGATGGTTCTCCTGGTAAACCAGCATCTGCTGATAAAACCAGATCAGGTTGGCAAAGAGATAGGTTCTGACCTGAGCCTCTTCCTGTTTTCTGTTAGCCGCGGCGGGCATGTTCATAATTCGGTACTCTTTACCGTAGCCGTCGTGGTAGAACCGGGGGTAGGAGTATTCGAAGAGGATGCTCTTGGCGTAGCGCTCCTCCAGGCGCCCCCCCTCCTGGAGGGCCTGGCCGAAGGTGGCGGAGTACTCGAAGGAGAACCCCGTGGCCGACAGCCGGTCCCGCCGGCGCACCCAGGCGCCCTGGTCCTTCAATCCGCCGTCGGTTCCGGTTCCCTTGTGCCCCTCATCGATAAAGACCAGATTGCTGGTCTCGAACTCTTCGATGTTGACAGTCTTTTCCTTGGTCTCCTCCGCCAGTTTGTGAATTTCGATGACCTGTACCGCCGATTCGATCCCCCGGAACATATCCAGGGCGCCGCCGGAGGAAGAAAAACGTTGGGCGGAAATTCCACTCAAGGCCAGTTCGGCCAGATGCTGCTCGCTTAAACGTTCGTTGGGGGTAATCAGAATCACTTGATCAATCCGGGGGGCTTGACGGGGAAAACGGGAAAGGTAGTGCCGGAACTGCAGCAGGTTGATATGCATTAGCAGGGTTTTGCCGCTTCCCGTGGCGTTCCAGAGGGCAAGGTGGTTCAGGTCTGCGTCGGTAAAATCGGGCACTCGGTCCCGGGTTTCCTTGAGCCGGGTGTTGAACCGCTGCAAGGCGCTGTTCAGGGAAAATACCAGCCGCCCCCTCTCGGCGACATAACCGCGAAGATACAGCTCGGCGGCCAACAGGCAGAGGTACTGAAAATAGGTGGGGAAGATCTCCTGGCCCAGGCGGGTTCGTTTTTCGGCGATCTGCTTCCAATGGCGGACGATGTTGGCATCCATTTCCACCAGGATCTCCCGGCTGTCGATAAGCAGTTCGTCGGGGGAGATGGTCCCCGGGCGGTCGAAGAGGAGGTGTTCAATCTCCGGGGCGAACCGGGTTGTTTTGTCGGGGGTAAAGCCCTCCAGCTCGGGGCGGTTAACGGCGGACCGGAGCTCTTCGAAACTTTTGGCCCCCAGTTGATGGATCAGCCAGTCGAACAGGACAAGGCGGGCGGCAAGCATGGGCTATACCTCGCTTCCGGAAAACATCCGGGCGGTAAACTCATGTTCGATAAGCCGCACCTTCCAGGTCTCGTCGTCCCGGCGGATATTCTCCAGGTTGTTGTCGCCGTTGACGTAGATCAGGTCGAACTCCCGGTCCCGGATGTTGATCCGCTGCTTCAGAAAGAGTTCATCCAGGTCGGAATTGCCGGTGCGGTCCGGGTCGCGCCAGACGATGAGCACATGATCACCGGCGGGGTCGTATCCTTCGACGATGCGGCAGCCGGCCACTTCGTAACAGCTTTTTACCGTGAGGCCGATTAAGTAGTTGAAGGTCTCTACCAGGTCGATGGTTTGGGGACGCCGTTCTCCCACAGTGTCCCCGGCTACGTGAAGGATGGAATCAAAGGGATGGGAAAACCGGTCCACGGTCATCCGGGCTGCTCCTGCTTCCCGGTCCAGCATGTAGCCCAGAAGGTAACCCTCCCGGAACTCCCGCTCCACCCCCTGTTCCAGCAGGGAGGAGTATTCTCCCCTCTCCGGTACGGTCAGGTTGTTCAGGGTGTCTTCGTAGCTCTCCAGGCGCATATATTTTACCAGCTGGCTTACCCCGGTGTTCCGGGTCTGGGGTTTGCCTTCCTTCCAGTCGGTGGAATAGATGACCTTGGCGATTCGGGGCTTTAAGACCGTGTCGAAGTACTCGCCCATCTCCACCAGAATGTATTTCCGGGACCCTCCGTCCTCCCTGTTCAGATTGATCACGGCGTGGCCTGTGGTGCCGGAACCGGCGAAGAAGTCAGTTATAACAGAAACTTTATCTGACCCTGTATTTATAATTCTTTTCAGCAAACTACTTGGTTTAGGTGTATCAAAAATTGCCTTGAAACCAAATAAGCGTTCTATTTCGTTTGATGCATGTTGATTGAAACCAATATCATCCCAAATAGAAGGAGTAGTCATTCCATTTTTAGCTTCACTTTTAAAAAGTTTTCTCATTGGCGTTTTAGAAGAACCGTTAACTCCCCAATATAAGCGTTTATCAGCTTGAAGCCGTTCCATTTCAATTTTATTGTGCCGCCAACATGTCCCTTTTCTGGGCCAAACTTCCTCATTTGTATAAGGGTTTTTAATCGGATAGAAGAGTGAATCAACATAGCGCCCACCCTTACCATTAGCAGTTGTATCAATTTTTCTAAATGGTCCTCTCTCATCTGGACCATCAGGTTCCGGATACTGTTGGTATTGTGAATCTGCTTTTTCAGTTCTGGGCATAAGATTAAAAGTCGCTTCAGTATTCTCTGATTTTCCCCAACATAATATATGCTCATGTATCGATCCAATTGTTCTATCGTTTGGTGCCCCGTCACGTTTTTTCCAAATAAAATCCATAAGGAAAGCAGCTCGACCAAGAATACTATCAAACAGGCATTTAAAATAATGTGCCTCGATGTCATCTAATGAGATCCAAAAGCTTCCATCAGAAACTGTAAGATATTTGCATAAATGAACTCGATCAACTAAAAAAGAAAACCAACTTGAATGTAGATAACTGTCTTTATACTGAAACCCATCTTTTCCCGTATTATACGGCGGATCAATATACACACACTTCACTTTCTCCCGGTACCGCTCTTGAAGCAGGTTCAGGGCCTGGAAGTTCTCAGAATGCACCAGGAGGCCGTCGGTGGCCTCGTCAAGGTCTTCAAATCCAGCCAGGATGGCGGCGACAAATTCCCGGTCAAAGAACCGGGTGTCAAGGACCAGTTTGTCGTTGGCCTTGAGAAAGGCTTCAGTCAGAGGTGCCGAATAGGCCGCGCCGCCCAGGCACGGGAGGCTCTCCGTGTCCCCGGTTATCTCGTCGATAGCGAAGAGCCGGATCCACTCTTCCCGCTGTTCATCGTTTGCGATAATCCGGGAAAGAAGCTGCGGAGCTTTCTCGATGATTTTGTCCAGGGTAACCAGGTAATCGGTGCGGGTGACAAACTTTTTCTTAAGCCAGAGCTTTTTCTGAAACTCTTCGATCTGGGCTAACATGGCGATGATCCGGCTTCCCACCTCTTTCATGGCCCGGGCCAGGTGGATCTGGGACTGCAGTCCCTCGCCCCGGGTATCCAGCATCTCGTCGATCTGGAGTACTTCGTTCTTAAGAAAGAAATCCAGCTCCCGTTCCAGAAAACTTTTGAGATCTTTATGGATAAAGAAATCCTCGGAATTCCGGGCGGTATAGCCGGCCAGGTGTTTTTCCAGAAGGGTCTTGCCGGATGTATCTTCTTTCTGTTCCAGGTAGGGCCGGAACCGGGCCGCGCGAGCCAGAATGGTCGCTGCCGCCTCTTTTATGGCATCGGCCTGTTTGGTTTCGGAGGGGATGTATTCGAATCGGGCCACCAGACCGTCGTCGGTCAGGGTAACCGGCTCTTCTTCACAGAGGATAAAAACCCGGTTCTTTCCCTTGATGTTGTCCCTTTCTGCATCCCCCTCCACCAGTTTAAAGGTCATCCTCAAGGTTTTTTCAGGGTCCAGGAAGAAGCGATAGTCCCGGAGGTATTCGGAGGTCTTGATGTAGTACTGGTCCATGTTGGCCCAGACCAGTTTAACCTCTTCCCCGTTGTAGGGGATCATGTAGGTGCCGTCTTTATAGCGCCGTTTGGATATGAAGTCGCCCTTGTCGTAGTACCGGCTGAAGAAGGTTAACAGATGGCTGAAGGCTCTCTGACGAAGCTCATCCTGTCCCCCGGCGGTCCCCAGCAGGCCCCGGAGTTCCCTTACCTTAGGGGAAGTGGCGGGGTCTACCCCGGCATCACGGAGCTGCTTTTCCAGAGCTGCCAAGGCTTCGCCTGCCGATTGTGTCTGTCCCGATGAAGCGGCAGAGAGAATCTCCTCCACCTGGGGCAGAAGGTCCTGGTCCAGATAACGGCTTACCTCGGCGCGTTTTATATTCATGATCCGGTAGATCCCGAAATCCAGTTCGGCCCGGTCCATCTGGAACAGCTCGTTGAGTTTTGCCCGGAACCTAAGGAAGGTTTCCTGGGCGGTGGTGGATGGGTTAGCAGACATGGGGGCTCCTTTTGGTTATTTTCATTTATACGATTTCCGGTGAAATCGAAACGCAAAACGGGGATTTTAAACTGCTGTTTTTAGATTTTACCATGCTAAACTCCTGCTTAATTGCAATCAGTTGCAACTAATTGCAATCTTGATCTGCTTATTTCTTTAGATAACAAGGAATTAATGCCCTATTCCTTATTTATGATTCCTTTTTTTCGTTGCAATCAGGTTGTTCAGGCCCCAGAAACCATCTTCCAGCATTCGTTTTTCCTCGGGAATGAACCCTGCCTTCCTTCTTCAATTCTCTTAGAAGAACCTGGATACTGCTTCTACTCATGAAAGGAAGAATCTGTCTGAACTCTTCCATTTTCGCTCCCTGATTGGGAAAATTTTCCAGGTGTTTAACCAGGAGTTGTTTATTCGTCCCTCTGTCCAGGCTTTTCTGTCGGGTATATTTTCCCTCTGTCTTTGTGATGGTGTAAAACCGTCTGGCAAGAACCCATTGGCCACGCTGGTGGGATTTTTCTATTATACCTAATGAAAGAAGTCTCTGTGCAGCATTCATATATTGATTGGGAATTACTCCTGTTTCATAAATATTCTGGAGAATTAAATAATCGATGGTAGAGAATCCCGCTATTGTCTCAGAACCGATTTTATCAAGGGCAGTTAAAAACTGGGGATGCCTGATTTCCCCATGAAGCACAAGCCAGAATGTAAACTCATTGGACCCTGAAAAATCCGGTAATGCCTTACTCTCCCGGATACAACTTTCAAAAATACGATTCATACCCTGGCCGGATCTTTCAACCAAACCACAACGTGCAAAGACTTCGGCTAAACGGCGATTCCGCGGAGCTTGTTCCCAAAGTATATTTTCGAAATTTATTCCAGTTGGCAAACCTCCAGGGCTTACAACCTCAAGACGTTGAGGATGTTGACGGATAAAGACAGAACCCTGTAACCGGTAATCCCGATGACAGACAGCATTTAGAATGGTTTCTCTAATCGCTGCTTCGTTGAAGGTTTTAATATCCCAGATAAAAAGCCCATCCTGGATATGCTGTAACGTGTTTCTCAGATCTAACGTCTGCCATATTTGATCATAAATGGCAAAGAACCCTTGGCGCCATTCAATCCTCTGCTGAGCAGCCCCTGAGGCGTCCGAGGCGCGGTATTCAAATATTATTTCTGCCTGGGGTAATAGCCGTCCTAAAGATTCTTTGGTTCCAAAGAGGATCAGACAAGCCTGGGTTAACTGCCCTTTTATTATTAGCTCTGCATCCGTAAGAAGTTCCGGTACGGAGCGATTCTGCAATGAGGTGTTCCCAGTTTTCCGAATCCATAGTTTTCGGAAATTTTCAATTGCAAGGGAATCGAGATCGGACAGCTTCGCCTCCGGCATCGGAAGTGCCGAGTAATCCGGTCCGGTCTCGTTAAATATTCGCTGAAGAAGATCTGCCGACATTGGCACCAGAGCCTCTCCCGAGCGCATCAAGTATCGACCTTCATAATGAATCGGCATTCCCAAGGGACGACTGGGAATGTCAAAAATGATAACGCGCCCTAAGGGATGATCTATTTCTTGAACATCAATTCGTAGATGGATGTCTTTTGTTAATCTTTCCTTGGTCCCCTCTATCCGACCTGAAAAAGCCTGACTTCCCACAATCCTGCGGGGTTTTTTATCGGTAACCCCTAGAATTAAATGGCCTCCTCCTTCATTTGCCAAAGCCACAGCGTATTTAACAACATTATCATATTCATAGCTACGTTCTGCCTTCTTGAATTCGAGATGCTCATTTTCATCTTGTTTTAAGAGTGTTTCAAGTTGTTCTTTTGTGACCATTGTTAGCTCCCCATGATACCATCTGGTCCAACTCTGCAGGGCGAACCGGTAGCCTGCTTTTCTCCTCTTGCTCTGCACAGGAGGCTATTTTCATGATTTCATCGTGGACCCACGCGGTGACAGATCGGGTGTCCCGCACGATCTTGCGATGTTCACCCGCCGAACGCAGGGTGCCGAGCTGTTTGCGTTGGCGGTCCGTCAAATTCCCCGGACCTAAAGCCTGTATAGCCTGAACAAGGGTAGCTGTGTAGTGGTCCTTTATAGTGGTAAGAGACATTTTACGATGAAGAAACGTTATCTTTCGCCCCAAGATGTCATATTCCCGATTGGGGCCGCTGGAAAGAATAAAATAGCGGGCCGGTACCTGGGTATCCAGACCCAGCATGTGGAGCGCCGTTGATCCTTCTGGTACAATATTCCAGCTGAATCGGCGAGCCAAGGCTTCTGCTACACGGTTCATCTCTGGTGGAATCTGGGTTTTCAGAAGTTTACTGTGCTCAGGGTAGTCATATAAACCCTGCACCAGGCGACGGATTGTCCCTTTTTGGGCGGCCCGGGATAGGGCCTTTGCAATGGCGTCTTTCTCGCCAAGATCAAAAAAGTCGATCTGGGAAAACACCCAACCCCTCCCATGGCCATATATGCGGCTAAGTACTTTATCTGTAATATTTTGTATCACTATTTATTCTAACCCCATGTCAGAAAAATGTATACTTTTTTCTGACAACGATATGGTCAAATTCGGGAAGGAACTGATATTTTTTCTCTCAGCCTTCAACCTTCCACCGGATGGTAAACAGCTCTTCCGCTTCCACCGATTGTACAACCCGGCGCTCCAGGGCGTCCAGGAGAAGGTCCCTTTTTTCTTCGATTTCATCTTCAATGTCGAAGATGTGCTTGCGCAGCTCCCGCTTCCTGCCGGCGGCCTGTTGAATCTTTTCTTCCAGAGCCCTTTGTTCATCCACCGTAGGGGCCTGTCGGGCTTCTCTTTGAAGCCGTAGAATCTGCTGCTTGATGGTATCAAGCTCCTGTTCCGCCGCCTCTTCCTTGTCCCTGGCCCAGCGATAAAGCTTTTCTCGCTCCTCTTCCAGACGTTTTCCGTTTTTCTCCGCCGATCTGCTGATCGTGGCCTGTCTGTTCTGCCTGGCTTCCTCATCAAGCCGGGAGAGATTCCCGGAACTCTCGGCAACCTCGAAACCGCCCTGGTTGTGTTTTGTCTTTCCCGGTACGGCGAAGAGCTTGGCTCCGGCTTCCGGATCGAGGGATCGCTGTTTGTCGGTTATCCCCGATACCAGCAGGTATTCTTCATGTTCCGCCCCGTCTATGATCAGACGTTCCGCCCGAATCCACCCGCCTTGTCCCTCTAATTGCTCCGCTAGAGAAACTCTGGTCCGGGATTGGGAAGGATGGAAGATCACTTCTCTTTGTGGGGTGGACAGATTCCGGGCTTGGTCCAGAACCCATTCCCCCAGGGGATGGGACAGGCGATACACAAAAGCCGAAGGTTCGTCCCCGGTTCTTTGGGAAGAAAGGATGTACCGGCCAGGCAGTACCTGGGGAAGGGGAGAATCTTTCAGGATGAATCGGAATGTCAGATCGTCGAAGTCGGCACGATCACCAAGGATATATTTTGTCAGGGTCCAGAAATACCACTCGGTACGGCGGACGATACCCCGGGCCTGTTCCAGATTCAACCTTAACCTTTCATGAACATCGGCGTCGAAACGTTCAAAGAGGGTGTTCCGTACCTCGGCCATTCTGGTTTTTATCTGGTCGTCCAGCTCTTTTTGAAGGGCATCGAAGGCTGCGTCGATCTCGGCGGGGGTCCGGCAGGATTGGTAGATATCCAGAATTCGCTTTTCGAAATCAACTCCCGATTCCAAGGCTCCCAGGATTTCATCGGAGGCACCAAATACCCCCTGGAACAGGGTCAGTTTTTCTGCCAGCAGTTCATAGACCCGTTGGTCTGCCTGATTACGGGAGTTTATGAAGTTCAGTACCACCACGTCAAACTGCTGACCGTAGCGGTGAACTCGGCCTATGCGCTGTTCAATTCTTTGGGGGTTCCAGGGCAGGTCATAATTGACTATAAGTGAACAGAACTGCAGGTTGATACCCTCTGCCCCTGCTTCGGTGGCTATCATGATCCGGGCATAATCGCGGAAGTGTTCAATCAAGGCCGTTCGGGTATCCACCTTTCGGCTTCCGCTGGACCGCCCCTTGGGTTCATTTTCTAAAAGCCACCGGTCATAAATTCCCCGGGCATCGGGATCGCTGTTGGACCCGTTGAAAAGCACCACCTGGCCGGCATAGCCGTTGATCTCCAGAAACCGTTTGAGATAATCCTGGGTACGGCGGCTTTCGGTAAAGACCACCGCTTTCTGTCGGGCTCCCATCTCCCTCATGGAACTGAATCCGGTCTGCAAGCCCAGTAACAAGGCCCTGGCCTTTGAATCGGTTCCTATCGATCGAGCCCAACTCGTGAAGGTTTCCACCAAGCGAATCTCCGATTTTATCGCCTCCGGATCGTAGGGTAACTCTCCTGTGTCAGGAAGGAGCTGGTCTGTTTCCTCTTCCGATTCCTCCTCATCTTCGAGTATCTCATTCAAAAGATCATCATCGATCTCATCACCCTGTAGAAGCCTTTCTATGGAAACCTCGGGGCTCTCAAAGCCCCCTTTTTCAAGAAGAAGAGACAGGCGTCGCCGGATCATCTCCAGGGTCTGTACCAGGGCGTAGGATGAGGAGGCCAGGAGCTTACGGATAATCAAAAGGGACAAATGTCGATGCCGGGAAGGAAAGGCGTAGGTATCATCCCTCTGGAGGTATTCATTCAGGGATTCATAAAGCTGCTGCTCTGCGTTGGAAGGCTCAAAGGGTTGGGTGATGGCTTTTCGCTCGGTGTATCGAATATACTCCAGCACATCCTTTCGTAAGGTACGGGAAACATAGGGTTTCAGGCGCATTTTCAGATCGGAAAAGGACCCGTTTCGGCCCCCATAGAGGGTCCGGAAATGAGCCGGCTCTCCAAACAGGTGGGGGTCGATAAAAAGGGAGAGCCCGTATAGTTCCATAAGGGAATTTTGTAGCGGTGTGGCGGTTAGAAGAAGTTTGCGCCGGCCTTCAAGAATACTCAGGAGCCGCCGTCCCAGACGATTGCTTTCCCGGTAGGCATTACGGAGCTTGTGGGCTTCATCGATAACCACCGCATCCCAGGGAACTGCAACAAGATGCTCATCCTTTCCGGCGGCAAAATGGATAGACGAAATAACCACTTCACTCCGATTAAAGGGGTTTTGCATACCCGACCGAAGATCGGTACCATATTGCCCGGCATCGATGATAAGCGTGGGCAGATGGAATTTCTCCTCCAGTTCCAGGGCCCATTGCTTTCGCAGGGACGCAGGGCAGATGATCAGGAGTTTTCGCTTGCCCTCAGCCCAGAGCTGGGTGAGGACCAGCCCTGCTTCGATGGTTTTTCCCAACCCCACTTCATCGGCCAGGATCACCCCTTCTGCAAGCGGATTGTCCAGGGCGAATACCGCCGCTTCAATCTGATGGGGGTTTAGATCCACCGCTGCGTCAAACAGGGATTGGGCTATCCGTTCAACCCCTTCGGTGGAACGAAGGGTCAATTCATGGGCTATATATTTGGCGTGATAGGGGGTAAGGTTCATTTTAATTCCATAAAGATGGCTTTTCCTAAATTTTAATGGAAGATGATTCTTCCCACATCGTGATATTATAGCATGTGTCTATGAGCCCTTCGTTAAAAATTTTAGAAGACTACTCAAATCCATGGTCGTGGGCTATTTTGGAGTATAAAATGAGTAAACAATACAAATATATAAATTTTGGTATTGTTTAATACCAAAGAGAGCGATATTATATGAGTAGAAGCTTAAAAGATCAGCTAATTGAACAAGCCTTAAAAGCAATAAAAGTGGCTGTCAAGCAAAAACGTGTATCGTTTATTGATCGTGAAAAAAATAGAGATTGTTTGGCAGAACTAGGTTTTGTGATGTCTGATGTATATAGCCTGATTCAAAAGCTATCAATATCAAATTATCACAAAGGGCCTGAGGTTGATCTTAATGGAAGTTCAGGAGATGTTTGGGTGTTTCTGCTTCCGATACAAGACCTAAGCTGCCCTTTATACCTCAAATTAAAGCTTTTAGTTAAGGGTGATTTAGATTTTGTTGTGATCATCTCTTTTCACAAGTAGGAGTATAGCGGTGACTGGGTTTTGTCCCTATTGTGGAGAATATAGAGAAATTCAAATAATTAATCGCATCGAAGAGACGGTTGTTAAGAGTGCCTCCGTGTCCGCTCCAGCTATATTCTCTCTTTGTGAGCAATGTGGATCTGAATTTGCTGATGGTGATCAGATGGATCAGTCATTAAAAAATGCCTACACTGCATATCGAAAAATGGCAGATATTGTTACCCCCGATGAAATTATATCAATCAGGAACCAATATGGTATTAGCCAAAAAGCTTATGCAAAATTGCTTGGTTTAGGGGAGTTGACTATAAATAGCTTTGAACATGGTTCTATTCCTTCAAAATCAATCAGTAACCTCATACGTTTGACCTCACAAAAAAAAAATTTCATGGAGCTTTTTGAGAAAAACAAGGACAAGTTATCACCATTTCAGGTGAGCAAGATAGAATCAAAGTTACACAATGTTCGATCTAATTTTATGGCAGTTGATCTTGACTGTTATTCAGAAGCTGCTGAACCAAATAGCACATATGAGCGGGCAGATTGGGAAAAACTTATCGCAATGCTTCAGTTGATACTATTTGAAGCTGCCAAGCCCTTATATAAAATGGCTGTTTTAAAAATTGCATTCTATGTTGATTTTACATTCTATAAACGATATGGAGTTTCAATTTCGGGTTGGCGTTATGCTGCCATTAATCATGGGCCTGTACCGAATGAGTGGAAAAGTATTATCAGAGTAGCTGAGGAAGCAGGTTCAATATCCTTTGAGCCAGATGACAACGAACTAGGGGATCTCTTCTATGTCCCAGAAAAAAATGAGATTGAAGAAATAAAATCCCACTTCACCAAGGATGAACTTCAAGTAATTGCTGAAGTAACCAGAAAGCTTAAGGATAATTCCGCCACACAATTGAGAAATATGACACATGAAGAGGATGCCTGGAAGAAAACCAGTCATGCATCATTAATCGATTATAAACACGCAGACACCTTAACAGAGTTCTAAGATGGGGATTCCCCCCAACATATTCGGTTCATCTCAATTGGCTGATGGTTCGATATGTCTGCTGGACAAACTCCTTTACAGGGGGCCAGAGGTATACCAGGCCCTCTACCTCTTCGAAAACCTTTGCATGATTTTTTACACCAAATAGTTTCATCTGATTGTAGTTATTATCGAAGGTCGGAATATGGGAACAACTTTCTGCGAGGTTATCCAATTCTACAGTTGATGTTCTTGAGGCCAACTTCAGGTATGTAGTTAAAATTTGAGCATTGAACTGAGTCGGATTTCGAAACCAGCGGGGAACTCTGCGCTTCACCTTGGCAATTTCAAGGGCCACTATTTCGGCCGATACTTCACTTGGGGTGGATTTAACTTTGGCGGTACTTTCGGTAGTTTGCTTCTGCTTAGAAGAGTTCTCGGGAATGGCGTCGTACTTCCTGTGACAGGGGCCACAAAGAAAGAGAAAGGATTCACTGATAGGGTGGTGGGCTTGAAGAATCTCATCCTCGACGATCCCTATATCAACTTGCAAGGACTGACTGTGCTGGTACCCTGCTAAAACCGTTTCGATGATGTCCCGTCTCCCATGCCCATGAACATGAGCAGATTGCAGCTCTTCTTTCTTTCCGCAGTGCTCACAAATACCATTTCGTGCCAATCGCGCAGCCTTGACATCTGGATAGGTATTGATTCGGTTACGGATACGTGGCCCGATGTATTTGTGAAACTCATCAACGGTACCAATGAATGTTGCCATTATAGCAATCCTCCTACTGTTTTATAAATATTGAATGTTGCCCTCAGGCTTCTGAAAATTCTCAAACCTTACGCACTTTCGCAATCCGTTCACAGTATACTATACAATTTAATCATAGGAAGAATGGAGACTTCCTTCTTTTTTAGTAAAAATTCACTCTTCTCATTTTACCTGAGCTATTCAGATCTTATTCACTTTACTGGATATCTGTTAGGCTTCCCATTGGGTGTCTTCATCCTTGGAGGAGGAATTGGGTGTGGTTTAAGGGGCGCATAGAAATTTGCTCGTTGACTATGCATAATGGGTGTCATAGTATGGGTTAGAACGTAAAATGATTTTTT
>Ga0334882_1003203_pt1 | contig 15305 bp, 6 predicted proteins | sample GraSluR1_MG_5_FD_207226 | JGI IMG/M metagenome (GOLD analysis project Ga0334882, IMG submission 207226) | Sludge microbial communities from methane-producing bioreactor in Wageningen University, Netherlands - Granular Sludge_15_04-R1 | ecosystem: Engineered > Bioreactor > Anaerobic > Unclassified... | reverse complement strand
TCCTTCCATCTTCCCGAGCAGACTCATGCCGACCTTAGCATCTACGACATCACCGGACGGCGTCAGATTACATTGATTTCGGACAGACTACCCAAAGGAGATTACAATCTTCGCTGGAAACCTTCCGAAGCACCCAGCGGCACCTATTTCGCAGTGCTCACGACCCCAGACAAACAGGTCAGCAAAAAACTTCTGCTCGTGAAATAGCACTTCTAAAATCTGCAACTTTAAGGGCGCTTTCCAGCGCCCTTCTTTTAAAACTGCGATTTGCCTACAAGAATTCTTTCGATCATCAAATCGAATATTCGCTTCCGGTGGATACCGAGGTCGAACTTACTATAACGGATATTATCGAGAAAAGGTCAGAACCCTTCTCAACGGACACGAGTTGGCAGACAATAGGTTTGTCGTTTAGGACGGCCTAAATGGTAGCAAAAATCCACTTTCCAGCGGATTTTTTTCTCGATTCGCGCAAATGATTTCACGGTAATGCATCGCGCGACTCTGCAAAATAAAAAATAGTTGAAAGGCATTCAAAAATGGAGACGATGGGGCTCGAACCCACGACCTGCCCACGGCCGCTCTCCCAGCTGAGCTACAAATCATAGTTAATTTGATATTTGTCTAATAGTGCTTTGTCGAAATTTGCGATTAATTCTGGTTTCGAACGGCCGCCTTCGGCTGATTTAAGAAAGTATTCTCTTTTCATTGCTAAACTTCGGTTTTCAAACTCCTCAAGATAGACCAATGCGAATGGACAACGGCTTTTTGTCGATTTAACTCGGCCTTGGTTGTGGCGTTTTAGTCGTTCGACAATGTTCGAAGTGAAGCCAGTATAAAGCTTGCCATCTTTAAGACTTCGAAGGATGTAAACATAATAAGGCATTCAAAAATGGAGACGATGGGGCTCGAACCCACGACCTCAGGCTTGCAAAGCCCGCGCTCTCCCAGCTGAGCTACGTCCCCGTTATTAAAAAAGCGCAACTTTGAGGTTGCGCTCAACTTAATGGGCCTGACAAGAGTTGAACTTGTGACCTCACGCTTATCAGGCGTGCGCTCTAACCAACTGAGCTACAGGCCCCGAAATAAAACTAAACGAACAATCACCATCTCGACCCATAAGGCCGATAAAGAACTTATATTAATCCTGAAATCCCGAATGTCAAGATGTTTTTGAACGAAGATTCGTGGTCGCTATTTGAGATATACCATTCGCGCGGTTTTCGTTTGCCTTACCGTCCGTTTACATCAAATGTCGTGATTACGCTAATATCGCAGTTTCATGAGAAAGGCCCTATTTTTCTCCCTCTTGGAGCCTTAGGGCAATCCGGTTGTGGCATAGAAAAATTCTCTTCACCAAAGGCTCTCATTGCGAATTTCCAGCATTTACCGAGATCCACGAGGCATTTTTCGCGATATTCACAGTTGCCGCAAATACTTCCTATTAATCGAGCATCCTCGACAAAAAAAAGTTCCTTAGCTCGATTTCCAAACCAAATTTCCCTCGATGTATTTTCTCGCAAATCACCTAAGATGAACATCGGATTATCGTATAATTCTTCACAAAGGGTGACAAGCCCGGAAGGCAAAACAACAAACGTTGTCCTATTTCCCGAACAATAAGCTCGTTTTAAAAAGCTCTCCATATTCTCGTATTGATTACCAGCAAAACTTGCGCTAAACGGAAACTCCGCGTTTAATAAGACTTGCTCGATTTCTTTTTCCAAAAGTTCATATTTCTCACGAGAAGGAGGCCTATAAGAACTCCCCCCTCTTTGTCCACTTCTAGCTACAGGGGAAAATACCCATCTTTTAATGCTTTTGGGATGTTTTTTTAAAACATGATTTATTAGTTCCATTACAAAATTAATGTTTTGTCTCGCAATAACCGTATGAATTTGATAAGGGATTTTATAATCCTCCAATTTATCAATCGCATACAAGGCTTTCAACGGGAAATCCGGGGCGGCATAGAGTTTTTCCGCGGCCCTCCCCGGAAGGACATCAAGGCTTATTTGTAAATGTAATTGTTTACTTTCTTTTGCCATCTCCAAAAACCACGGGGGATAACCGCTTTTAGTCGAAACAGCTATTTCAATAGGTGTTTGAAGATAATAGTAGACCATTTCTTTTATCTTAGGATGGAGGAAAATATCGCCGCCCGTAAGCGTGACGTCGGAAACACCTTCTTCCGCCCACTCTTCAATTCTCAATTTTAAAATTTCTAAATCGATATACTGCGTTTTTTCATTTTGGGGTGCGTAACAGTAGTCGCAATTTCCATTACATCGATAATTAACGACATGGACAATGGAGAGAGGAAAAGAAACTCGGGCATAATGCCACATTTCGAATGTTGGCTGATTTTTCCCAATAAACTTGTTCAAATCGTAATTTGTTAGCGGGATAAAATTATCACACGGGATTAAAACCGGTAAATCCGGCATGTCTTTAAACCGGTGATTCGGGTTAATTAATAATTGTCTTGCAAAGTCAGAGGGAACCTCTATATGGAGTTTTGCTAAAAAGGTTTTGATCCATTCGGGCTTCGCGCCTTTAGCAAATAAGAATAAAACAAGCGCTTCGTCTAAAAAAAGCACCTTGTGGAAAAAGCCTATTCCTTTTATTAAAGGCAAAGATGGCCATAAGATATACCTACAACCATCCTTTCTAATTCTCAAATCAGGATTTAAAATAAACATTTGGGAATGCGACGACAAGCGGTTACTGCTTTAAAGATCCCCCGCTCGAACATTGAAGACACGACTCTGCGCAACCTGGTTGACATTGCGCATTACAGCTTTGAGCGTAGTAACCTCCCTGGCCTATTTGCTCGATTGCTTCTTTTAACTCTTCAAATCCTTGCTGGAAAACCACTATCTCATTTTCTGTAAGACCTTTTAGAAAATCCATTTCTTCTTGATCGAACGGCATTTTTCCTCCATTAAAGGCATTACTCTTTTCGTTTTAATTGAAAACGAAATAGCACACACGACGAAACGGGAAACAACGGATAGATAATGGTGCACACCTGTGCTCCTTAGAAAGGAGGTGATCCAGCCGCACGTTCCCGTACGGCTACCTTGTTACGACTTAGCCCCAATCACTAGTTTTACCTTAACCATCACCTGTAGCAAAGCCCTTGGGTAGACAGCTTCAGATACCACCAGCTTTCGTGGCTTGACGGGCGGTGTGTACAAGACCCGGGAACGTATTCACCGCTGCCTTCTGATCAGCGATTACTAGCGATTCCGACTTCATGGAGTCGAGTTGCAGACTCCAATCCGAACTGGGGCCGGCTTTTTGAGATTGGCTCCACCTCACGGTATTGCGACCCATTGTACCGACCATTGTAGCACGTGTGTAGCCCTAGACGTAAGAGCCGTGCTGACTTGACGTCATCCCCACCTTCCTCCGAGTTATCCTCGGCAGTCTCGTTAGAGTCCCCACCATTATGTGCTGGTAACTAACAACAGGGGTTGCGCTCGTTGCGGGACTTAACCCAACATCTCACGACACGAGCTGACGACAGCCATGCAGCATCTGTGAACGTTCCACCCCGAAGGGCGTCATCCTGCTTTCACAAGACTAATCCGTCCATTTCAAGTCTAGGTAAGGTTCTTCGCGTTGCATCGAATTAAACCACATGCTCCACCGCTTGTGCGGGTCCCCGTCAATTCCTTTGAGTTTCAACCTTGCGGCCGTACTCCCCAGGTGGGGTGCTTATCGCGTTAACTGCGTCACTGAGGGCAATCTCCCCCAACAACTAGCACCCATCGTTTACAGCGTGGACTACCAGGATATCTAATCCTGTTCGCTCCCCACGCTTTCACGCCTGAGCGTCAGTAAGAGCCCAGGAAACTGCCTTCGCTATCGGCGTTCCTCCTGATATCTACACATTCCACCGTTACACCAGGAATTCCGTTTCCCTCTGCTCCACTCGAGACCAGTAGTATCGAGCGCAATTTTCAGGTTAAGCCCGAAGATTTCACACCCGACTTGCTAATCCGCCTACGCGTCCTTTAAACCCAGTGAATCCGAGCAACGCTCGCTCCCTACGTATTACCGCGGCTGCTGGCACGTAGTTGGCCGGAGCTTATTCAAATGGTACCGTCAGGGCGCGACACTATTCGCATCGCGCTTGTTCTTCCCACGTAAAAGGAGTTTACATCCCGAAGGATTTCATCCTCCACGCGGCGTCGCTGCCTCAGCCTTTCGGCCATTGGGCAATATTCCCCACTGCTGCCTCCCGTAGGAGTCGGGGCCGTGTCTCAGTCCCCGTGTGACTGGTCATCCTCTCAGACCAGCTACCCGTCTTAGCCTTGGTGAGCCGTTACCTCACCAACAAGCTGATAGGACGCAGGCCCATCCTTTAGCGGTAGCATTGTAAAGAGGCCACCTTTGGTAATTATTCCCGAAGGAAAAACAACAACATCCGGTATTAGCACCCCGTTGGGAGTGTTATGCCGGGCTAAAGGGCAGATTACCTACGCGTTACTCACCCGTTCGCCGCTCTAATCATCCAATCGAAATCGGATTTTCGCGCACGACTTGCATGTGTTAAGCACGCCGCCAGCGTTCGCTCTGAGCCAGGATCAAACTCTCCGTAGTTATAATTAGGAATTATATTCCAGATTTACTTCCCGCTCATCTCGTCATGTATGCTATTTCGTTTTCAATGAACCGCCGAGGTTATCCCCCGAAAGCAAGAGCTAATAATAAACCCAAATTTTCAAAAGTCAAGAACTATTTTTAAAAAAATAAAAAATCCCTTAAACTCGCTTGGCAAGCCCGTTTAGAGAAGATTTAATATCTGTTAAGAACTTATTTTTCGGCCGCGACAACCTCCGATCAGAGTTAAATTATCGCCAAGCGAACCGAATATAAACATTCCAAATCCGAAAACAAGAAGAAAATCACCTTTTTCGATTTTTTTTGAAAATTGGTTCTCGAAATCTACAACCATAAAAGGCGTCTGATAAAATGAGAATTCCTTTGCGTTCCATTCGCATTGGTTATATAATAGGAATAATGACTCAGTTATTTCAAAACAAAAAGATAGAAACTGCAAAAAGGAGAAGAAATGGCAAAAAGCTTTGCAGTAGTGGTTCTGACCTTAATCATTCTCACTGCCGCTCTCGCGCAGACAAGCGAGTATGACATTCTTAAAGACGGCAACAAAGTCGGTTCATGCAAAGTCGAGATGGACAAACGCGGAGGTGGATTTCTTATCCGAAAGAACGCCCAAATAACACAGGGTGCTGACGCACAGATCATCGAAGAGGCCATGATAGTCAACGCCAACTGGCTCCCTGAAAGCTACGATCTCAACGTTAATTCGGATAAAGAGCAGGTCTCGCTCCGTCTCGCCTTCAATTCCGGAAATGTCTCGGTTGCGGGGAAACTTGGAATGGGTGAGGTCAATCAGATTATCGCGACAACCGGCGAAACATCGATATGGTCGGACAGAATCTCAATCACATCGGCGTTGATTCTCCTTCCAAGGGTCGATTATTCCGTGATAGGTCAAATCAATGAATTCCCTGTTGTATTGCCAGAAAAGCTCGAAACCGGAATTGTAACCCTTACAGTTAAAGGCTCCGATGCCAATGGCTTCCTCGTCCACGGCACTGTTCCGGGAGGATGGGAATTCGACGTTTCTTTCGATCCTCAGAAAAATTATATCGCAAGATATAGCGTCAAGGGCGGTTACGAGCTGGTTCCTGCAAAAGCCGAAAAAGCTTCGATGACCGATCTTCCGAAGGGCTACAACCCCCTGCCCCTTTCGCTTATGAATGACGCGGATTTTCTTGCCAATCTTTCAAATTCGAAAAACCTCACAGCAGGAATAGCCTTCGTTTTTCCCCCTGACATTGCCGACAGGCTTTATCTTAATCGCTTCTCCCAGGAATTTGCCGGTGTCATCTCTGCCGGCGAGGTTTCGGGAAGAGTCGAATCGAAGAAGATGGGACATAAAGTAACAAACACTCCAAATTGGCCTCTTTACTATGATCTTCGAGGTGTAGAGGCTCACTATTCGATGCCCGAAAGGGATATCGACTCCGATGATCCGCAGATTATCGATAGGGCGGAGAAAACTGTCAAACCCGCAAAAACCCTTTGGGATGCGGCTCGTGCGATAAATCTTTGGGTTTACCGGAATATTGAATATGCTGAGATTACCGGCTCCGCTTCTGAGACTTTCAAGACAATGAAAGGCGACAGTCGTGCGAAAGCGCTCGTTTGCGCCGCTTTATGCCGTGCCGCAGGAATTCCGGCTCGAATCGTTACCGGGATTATCTACGCTGAAGGCCCGACCGACCATACTTGGGTCGAGGTTTATCTTGGCGAAGAGGCCGGTTGGGGGCCGATAGATCCGACTCTGGGCGAGGCGGACAGAATTAATGCCGCACATATTTCCCTATGGCTGGGCACTCCTCAGCCGCCGGTTTATGCAAAAGACGTTGCTCTCGATGGCGTTAATGTTAGTTATTAGCCCACAAAATCAGTAAGGACAGCTATTCATGCGGATAATATTCTTTCTCATAATACTCGTGCTTGTATTTCCACTTCTTGCGCAGATCGATCTTCCGCCCGAAAGCCGAGATTACAAACTATTCATGGGCAATCAGACAATAGGATACTACAGCTACACTCTCAAACCGGTTACCGGCGGATGGGATTTAAACGCCGAAACTTTCATGGCGATTACAGCAGGTGGAAAACCCGCGAGACTTCGTATGAAAACTCTGTGGCAACTCGATTCGAGGATGCAACCAGATAGCTACAGAATCGAAATCTTCTCAGACGATGAACTTCGGCAGGAGATAGTGGTTGAGGTTTCTGGCGGCAAAGCGAGAATCAGCGAAAGCGGTTCTGTGCGGTCGATCGATCTTCCCGCAAGGCTTTTCACAGCGGAATTGAATGTGATAGACGGCTGGTTGTTGCTTCCGCGTATGTTCGATTTGGAACGCGACAGTTCCTTTTCATTGCCACTATTTGTCCCCCAGTTAGGAAGTGTAATCGAAGCGGGAGTTTTCCCCGGCCAATTCGAGGGCACTGCCGGAGCACCTTCGAGAAAATTCTCGGTCAAAGCGCCCGGCGTCGAAATCGAATTCTATGCGCAGATAGGAACGCGAACTGTAACTTATTGGAGCGCGACAAATCAGGGCATTGTGGCAAGAATCGCCCCAAATCTCGACAAGGCAGAAATTGAACAAACAGCTGTCGGTGCGGATATTTTCGGGAACATTGTGAGACAAGAGAATATTCTGGCTGATGTCGCTATCGATATTCCGTTGAATACCATAAGCTTGAAAGCAAATATAGACATCCGCTTAACGCCAGACACAGAAATATACCTCGAATCGACCGGGCAAAAGTTCTCTGGGGAAATCGCCGGCTCTTCTATTGCAGGCGGAATTATTATCGAATCAAAGGAGTTCGATGGCAAACGTGCGTTGAGTTATCCCCTCGGCCCTGCTAATATCCCAATAGTGGACTATGTCAATGCCGAGTCAAAAATAGAAAGCACCGATTCGACAATCATTGCTTTTGCAAGCTCCATCGCCGCAGAGAGCGAGAATGTCTGGCAGGTCGCGAAAACTATCAACAGGTTCGTCGCCGACAATATCGATATTGACACCGAAGAGCGAAGTGCATCGAGAACATTGACGCTTTCAAAAGGTAATAGTCTTTCGCATGCACGCCTTTGTGTGGCTTTGCTGAGAGCATTGGGAATCCCCGCACGTGTTGTTGGCGGCGTGATTCTCGACCAAGGATTCTGGCTTAGGCATCACTGGGTTGAAGTTTGGGTCAGCTCGAAGGACAAATGGATTCCTGTAGATCCGACAACCGGCGAGGATGTGTCCTTCTCTGCATCACATATAACGCTTTGGCTCGGGGAAGGCCAAATATCGCCCTCTCGGGCAAATTCTATTGTCGTCATCGACTATAAACTAAGACAATAATTTAGTGAGGTGTAGCATTGAGAAATAAAAGTGCTTTAATAATTGTTCTAATAATTGGATTTGCATTAAGTCTCGTCGCGGCTGACTATTTCGAGAAACCCGAGGAGTATTCGAGAAGCGGAAAAAGCTATTCTGAGCTTGCCCCGAAAGCGGGCGAACATCGCGGGGATGCGGAATGGTTATACGATCTCGCTTCGGCCTATTACGATGGCGGCAAATTCGACGACGCGGTCAGATATATGAAGATGGCTCAAGAGCTTAGGCCTAATATGGCGTTCCTTAATGCAAAGATGGCTGACCTTTTCATGGTTAAGGGTGACCGTGATTCGGCTTTGGCCTATTATGAGAAAGCGCTGAACAATCACTACGAATATACCGAGGTTTGGGAAAAGATTGTCGAACTAAAGCCGGAGTATTATGCAAATCTGGGTCTGCTTTACAGCGATAAATCGGAAGAGGTTGATAACGAAGAGATTTTGCGTCTTGCCGACCGATATTTGAACCTTTATCTCGATAAATTTCCCGATGGCGATTTTGCAGAGCAATCGCGAACAGCTCTTCAGAGAGTCGAGTTAAAACGGCGGCAGAGGGCAAGCAGACAGAATCTTCAGCAAAGTGTAAATACAGCTCAAGCCGAAGAAGCTCGTAAAAAAGCGGAAATACAAGCCGACCGAGAAGGATTTCGGACCGAGAAGCCTTTCTTGGTAGGGTTCGGATTTTATTCGGTGGTTTTATCGAATGATCATAAATTTATCGCGAAAAACCCAAGTGATGTGGTCGAAGATACACTATCTATGAAGCATTATGCACCGAATCTAAATGAGTTTGGGATTGCCGGTGGCTATGTCAGCGGACCTTTTATTTTCCGAGGCGAGTTTCATTTCGGAACGACATCATCCGGTAAAAACTACTTTTACCGCGATCCGGTTGATTCAACATATGACACTACTTGGGTTATCGATCCGGGCTCAGGCGATACAACAGGAATTGATACAATATTAGCCTCAATAAGCACAAAAGACGACATTCGTCCAAAAGTAAATTCGGTCAACACCATGAGGTTATCAGCCATTGCCGATTACAATTTCTACTATATGAATCCTCTTATGCTCTATGTCGGGGCAAATGCGGATTTTGGAGTGGCATCGCTTAAAGAGCCTTACGACAATTTCGGAAGTATAACACTTGCAGGTGCAGGGCTTGGTGGCGGAGTAATGCTGAGGTTCTCCGATTTCCTTTTCGACTTATCCTACCGGCGTAATGTTGTCGGAAGCTCATCCGGCGGATCAATAACGCTTATGGGGATGTATAAGTTCTAAGCGCTTACAACATCCCGCGTCGCGTCTTCGCAACTCCATTCGACGAAAATACATTTTCGTCGAACAAATTGCGAAGACAACGCAAAAAGGTGCTGAGTTTTTGGAAAAACTCAGCACCTTTTTGCGTTCCGCCCTTTGGGCGGGCGACGCTTTATCTGAGAAGCACTACTGGGCGGATAATCGAGGAATCCTGCCTTAGTGCACGTATGTAGTATATTCCGGATGGCAGGTTGCCTCTATCCGAAGATCCGTCCCAAACTATGCCGTTATTCCTGATTCCATCGAGTTTCGACGATAGATCGGCGACTTTTCTTCCGTTTATATCGAATATCTCGATAGATTTGGCGAGGGGTGCATCGATTGTAACGGCGGTATTAAAGGGATTAGGAAATGTTCTCAATGAGAAATCGAGAGGCTTTCCGGTTTCGTCTATCGAGGTATATTCTACCGCAAAGGAGACGCAATGGGTATCGGAGTTAGCATTACGCGGAGTATATAAAGGGCCGACATCGCAGTTATCTGCAACCCCGGTAAGGCAGAAAACAACGATGGAATGATCCGGCCACTTTTCAGTGGGGGTATAAATAAGCTTTGTGTCTGCAACAGAATAGTTAAGTCCGGGGTCGAGAATAGTAAGATATTCCGTGTGCCCGTCAACCTCGAAAAAGGCTGTTATCGAAGGCTCGTAAATGCCCGCAGGCCAATCGAATATCCGAAGGTAAATCGGTTGAAGCGAATCCGAAATAACCGAACCGGAGGGTGGATAAAATGGACCAACCGCAGGGGGGCGCTGATCTATCCAAAAATTGTGAACATGCGGCATTGAATCCGGTGAACAGCCATCAGCGTCCGAAAGGGCTACGATGCCGTGATAAATTCGGTTAGCATGCATAAACCAGTATGTGGGAATTGTAAGTGCGAGGGTATCGCCGTAAAAATTCAACGAAGGGTCGCCATAATAATGAAGAACAGAGCCAATTTGTGCGATAAGAGTGGAATGATCGAGGCCCTCGTCATCCAGAACAAGAAATTTAGTATGAAAAGTTGGTGTCGTCACGCCGGAAATAGCGTTCCGAGGGACAATTAAATTCTCGATTGTCGGCGGAACACCGGCGGGGTTAGGTATGTGAACATAGGTTGTTTCAACCCTGTTGCTGAAATCCGGATTTGTAGATGTAACGGAAATCATAACGGTCGCGTCGGTTGGGCCGAAGGTGAAATATGCAGAATCCGCTTCGACTAACCATGATGCTATAACTGTGGAATCGACCGGAAGAAGCCGTGAAAGCAAAACGCAGGTATCCATTTCATGGACAGCATCGTATTCGAGATTTAGACCTTCACCGAGATGAATACACGCCCAAATAGTATCGATGCCGTCTGCGATGGAAATATTGTAAACCATCAAAGCGGCTTCAAAGGGATTCTGCGCCCATTTGTCGCATGCCGAGCCTACACTATTCGGCACTAAAGCCATTACCATCGAGGAAGACCCCGGCTCGGGCGCGGCTCCGAAACCATAGATTGTTTTGATGCCGTAGGCTTTGTCGGGGCTAACCTGTTGTTCTTGCCACAACATCGAGATTCCGGAATCGTGATATATATCGCCCACCACAAATGGATCCGCCGGCCAACAATCGTCATTCAAATAATAATAATCGCCGTATGCAAAAACCTCGGGTGGCGAAGAAAGTCCCCTCAGAATTCCTCTCGCAACCACCTGATCGCCAGATTCCCCCGGCCCAAGTTCGAATGCCATCCAAAAATAAGGAATCGCAGGGTATGTCATAATCCCGCCGACGCTCGTATAGCTCGCCCCCATCGCCATCGGTGCGTAATCATTCGAACCGACAAGAACATCGATAGCCTGCCGGAAAGCGATTTTGTGATCTGTAATGTCGTTATTATAAACCATGTATGAGATTTCGCAGGCTGGAAGGTCGTCAATCAATATCGCCCGAAGGGTTTGAGTGAAAATAATCTCTCCGCTAACTCCGACCGGAATGTTCCACTGAGTAGCAAATCCTGTAGGTGATGTGGTTATCGGGCCGCGAAAATGCCGCAGATGCTCGTGTCCGCAAGACGCCGCAAGCCATTGAGTATTATTATAAACAACACTGTCAATCATCACACCGAAAGAGCTATTCCCGCGCGTCCATGGATGCCGAAAATCGAACATCAACCGCCTCCCCGCACCGACCGTATCGCCGATTCCAAAAAAGCAGTCGAGGGTATCGAGCTGAATAACGAGTCCGCCCGGTCCGGTAACGGCGTATTGACCGAGAAGTATCACGGGAATTAGAATCAATAATAACATCGAGCGCATATCTCACCTCATCGAAAAACCGCGCGTAAAAAAAGACCGAAAAACAAATCGCGCCGCCATTTATTTAATATATACCGCTTTTCGGACGATTTCGCAACCCTTGGATCGGATAAGATAAATCCCCGTCGAAAGCGAATTCCCGACATCATCCCGCCCGTCCCAAATTAAATAACTTTCCCTCGGAGTAACAGAATACTCGCGAACAAGCCTGCCGGTAATGTCGATTATCTCGATACCAAAAATTTCTCCTCCGAACTCTATTTTACATTTTCCGTTAAATGGATTCGGAAATACTGATAAATAGGGCTTTTCGGGCAGATGGACGTCTTCGATACCGACACTTGCGGAAAATTTTATCGAATCGACGCGCCAATAAGCCGTATCGGCGCAGGCTAATGTTAACTCGATGGTATGAGGCTCTCCTATTATGTGAGGCAAATAATCGAAAACCGCACTATCTCCTATCATTGTGATTCCGCTCGCTCCGGGGAAATGCGGGTTCATCGGCGAGATTGAAGATGGGCCATTTAGAAAGCTACTCCAGCTTTCGGAGATAGCCCGCAAAACCGCCCCAGAAGATAATCCAAAATGGAAATGCCCGTAAACAACCAATCTAACAGGCTCAATCGCCGCAAAAAGAGGTAAAGGCAGTGTTTCGAGCGCTGTATCCGAAGCGGAAACACTCCATCCGGTGTCTGAATGCCAGTTCCAACCGCTCGATTCAATTTGAGCCGCCGGATGAGGAGTGCTGTAAAAATCGAGAAGAAAGCCATCTGCAAAAAGTGTTCTCATAACCGGTGTTTCGGAAACGTTGTCCGAGCTATCGGCAATCAAAAGGCTCCACTGAGCCATCGACGAGCCTGTATGACGAATTCTGAAAAGAACCGTGTCGTTAGCCACGCCCGAAAAAGCGATGCTGTCGGCCAAAACCGTCTCTCCCCATCGGAAAACCGCTTCCCATGGGGATTCTTCAGCGATGATAAAGCCAATATCCAAAGAGTCGAGACCTTCGAAACGTGTGTGCCAATAGCCGTATGGGGTTATCTTCGGCGATGTCGTATCCACAGGGAAGGAATCGGTTATAATAAAAAACATTGTCGAATCGGGAGCGCCATGAGGGAACACCGTCTGTCTCCCAGAAATATCCCTCGCGGAAAACCACGCCCGAATTGTATCTCCGACCGAAAACCAATCTATCGTAGCTCGTGCAAATTCAGTTTCTAAAAACAATCGCACCGAATCGATGACAGGACTTGTAATATGAGCAAAAATCGTCGAAGTATCTATCGCTTCGCTAACAGCGTAAATTGTGCATTCGAGGGCGATCTCCATCGCAGTTCCGGAGAGTCTGGCGTTGCGGATAATCGGCCCGCGAAGAGTTCTTTTCAGAAGAGCGACATCGTCGATGAACCACCCAAGGCGGGTAGTGTTGTTATCAGAACCCATTCGAACCGCTAACTCGATCTCCCCGCCTTCCCAAGCGCTAAGGTCGAAACGAACTTCGTGCCAGTGTTTGAAGTTGTATTCTCCTGAAAAACCGGGCTGACCGCCGGTAATCGGATTAAAACTGTCTAGAAAAATCGGGTATCCTCCGACCGGCTCGATAATATTCCATTCGCCTCCGGGACGCCTCGCGAGGACATTTCCACCGTCCCAACATGCGCGTGAGGTGGCTTCAAGCTCGAACCATTGGAAATAGGCCAGTTGCGGGCTTTCGGAGTCCTCAGTTAGATCGATAAAGCCCAATCCGAGCCAGCTGTCGGTAGTGTCGGAATAGCTCGAATCGAGATCGGTGCCCCATAGTCTTGTGCCGCTACGGGCGTTTGGGCCGAAACCGGGTGTAACAGTCCCCCATTCCCAGTCGTCGATAGGCCCCCAGTGCGAAAGCAAAGAATCGTCCTCGAAATCCATCGCGCGATGCATATAAAAAAAATATTTCTGCGAACGCTCCGGCTCGACATGTCGCGAATCGCCTATATATCCGGGTTTGGATGCACGAATCAACGTGGGATCTTTCTCGGCAAAAGTAGCCGTGATTTTCCCGTCGGCGTCCGATATTAGTGATTCCGATGGCCAATCCACGAATTGGAAGACAACATACCCGATTGGATCGCCCGTGTCGAAATCCCGTGCAACAAGTTCGATTTCATAGGGCATCCCCGAAATTAGAGAGAAATCCACAAAGGTCGTTTCGCCGGCTGTAATAGTTATAAATGCAGAATCCGCATCGAAATTGAACGCGTCGGCTTTGATTAAATGGCCGCCCTCGGTCAGCTTCATCACAAAATCGCCGGAGACATTCGCTTCGACCCATGCAGAATAGGAAGTCGCAGAAATTTTCGCACCCGGGACAGAATTCCCCGCGAGCCATCCGAAACCTGAGACTCTGGCAAATGCCGAGGGTAAATCGAGCAAACCGGAACCGAAAGCACTGTCCTTGCCCGCAGGGCCAAGATCGGCCGCAGAGGCCTCCAAGATAGCCTTTACGTCATAGTGGACAAGTGTTGGGTCGAGCTGAATTAGAAGAGCCGCGGCTCCGGCGACATGAGGGGTGGCCATGCTTGTGCCGTCCCAATAGGCGTATCCTCCACCGATAATCATGCTTGGAATCGAATCTCCCGGCGCTGTAATGTCCGGTTTGATATGTCCCGGTGGATAGGGGTAATCAAAAAAACCTGGAATTGTGTCCCATGCCACCGGTCCAACAGAGCTAAAAGAGGCGAGTTCATCCGCGAAATTCGTTGCACCGATGGTGATTGCAGAGGGAACATCCCCCGGAGTGCGAAGATTCGACGGCGCGCCGGCTGTTGTTCCCTCGTTACCGGCGGCGATGCACATCAAAACACCAGCCTCGCATGCGGCATCTATCGCGGCACGCCAGCTCGACCTGTCCGGTCCGGAGCTGTAGCGCCAGCCAATACTTAGGTTCATAACCCTCGCGCCCATATCCATCGCGTATTGAATGGCCTCCCAGACCTGAGTTTCGTCACCTCGTCCATTGTTATCGAGGATTTTCAGCGGCATGATTACACATCCCGGCGCAACACCGGTGCCGTAGCCGAAAAATCCGCGTCCGCCAACCGTGCCAGAAACATGAGTCCCATGTCCACGCTCGTCATGCGGCCAAGGGTCGTCCTCCGTCCAATCCCAACCGCGCCAATCATCGATATATCCGTTGCCGTCGTCGTCGATTCCGTTGAAAGGAATTTCACCGGGATTATTCCAAAGAGCGTCCGCAAGATCGACAGCGCCAAAATCTACACCGCTGTCGAGAATAGCCACAAGCACACCGGCTCCGTCTATGCCGTATTCTGTCCAAATCTTATCTGCGCCTATTCGTTGAAGCCCCCATGAAAGGCTGTCTCCTGTGGGCGGCACGAAAGTAACAGTCGCTGGATTAAAAAGTTCGGCATCGGCATATTGGACACGAAGGATTTGGCCATGCGGAATGGATTTTCGAAGCGTTTCGACATCGTCGATTTCGGCCTCGAAACGAATGACATTACAGATCCAAAGCGGTCGGATATTTCGAATTTGTTGTCGAGATTCATAATAACTCAGAATCGAAATCACATCGGCTTGCTCTAAAACCGCGTGATTACGAAGTTCATCGATCACCGCTTCTCGAAGTTCATCGAACTTATAACCTCGATACTTTTGTATTCGCTCCGGCTCGATATGTTCACCGCG
>Ga0334882_1003198_pt1 | contig 15322 bp, 17 predicted proteins | sample GraSluR1_MG_5_FD_207226 | JGI IMG/M metagenome (GOLD analysis project Ga0334882, IMG submission 207226) | Sludge microbial communities from methane-producing bioreactor in Wageningen University, Netherlands - Granular Sludge_15_04-R1 | ecosystem: Engineered > Bioreactor > Anaerobic >... | reverse complement strand
CGTCCATTTACAAGATTCTGATACAATATATACAGATTTGCATTCATGTCCGGATCGGAACCTTTTGTCTCCTTCATCTTTTTCAATATCTTATCCTCAAGAGACAAATTCCCATAATTCAGTTCCGTGTCAATCATATTAAGCATGTCCGAAACCTGTCTTCTGATAAGTTTATTCTTCTCATTTATTTTAATAGTTTTAAGTCCTGAAAGTATCCTGTCTATACACTGCTTGCTTATCAATATTTTTTCATCATTATCCACATTTACCACCGCCCCTGCAATTAATCTTAAACCTTTTATGAAGACTTTGAAATAAATTCAAAGATTGTTTAAAAAACTTTACTATATAATTAATATTATCAATAATTATATATATATGTCAATTATGTATAATTGACATATATAGGGGAAATGTACCTAAAGTCCATTTCCCCCAATATAAAATAAAATATAGAATTTTAATCATCCTGCATACAACTAGGCCAGAGTTTCCTTCTTGTACTCAAGGAATTGAATCGTATCTGCTTCCACATTCATATAATATCTTCTCGTATCTCCCTTTGTGTAGCTTCTGGTAGTTATTTTTCCGTTTACCCCGAGCAGCCTCCCCTTTTTCAGATACTGCTGGAGTTTTTCAGCTCCTCCGCTGAAATAAGTTACAGAAATAAAATCAGCCTGTTTTTCTCCATTTCTGGTCGTAAAATTTTTATCTACGGCCAGTATGAATTTCAACATACCTCTCTTGCTGTTTTCTATTTTAAAGAGTTCAGCATCTTTGGTGAGCCTTCCTATAAGAGTAACATTATTCAAATGGATTACCTCCCAACTATTTTTTTAATAATTATATCCATGTTGGGAGTTTTTAATCACAGTTAATCATCTTTTCTAAGTATATTTACATCCTTTCCACTCATTACCCTGTTCATATTCCTTACTGCACACATTTTTCCACACATTGTGCATGTATCACTGCATTCAGGAGTAGATTCCCTCCTGTATCTTATTGCTTTTTCAGGGTCTATTGAAAGTTCGAAGGTCTTTTCCCAATCGAGTTTCTGCCTTGCCTCTGCCATTTTGTTGTCCCAGTCAATGGCTCCCTTTACACCCTTTGCTATATCTGCCGCATGTGCAGCTATTTTGGAAGCTATGATTCCCTCCTTCATGTCATCAAGCGTAGGCAGTCTGAGATGTTCCGCAGGCGTAACATAGCAGAGGAAATCCGCCCCTGATGCAGCCGCAATGGCTCCACCTATGGCGCTCGTAATATGGTCATATCCGGGAGCAATATCCGTAACAAGTGGTCCCAGAACATAAAAAGGTGCATTATGACACAGTTTCTTTTCCAGAATCATATTTGCCTTTATCTCATTCAATGCCATGTGTCCGGGTCCTTCTATCATAACCTGTACATTTTTCTCCCAGGCAGCTTTGGTAAGTTCGCCAAGTGTTATAAGCTCCTTTATCTGGATGGCATCTGTAGCATCCGAAACACATCCCGGCCTGCAGGCATCTCCGAGACTCAAGGTTACATCATATTTTGCACATATATCAAGTATTTTATCAAAATGCTCATAAAAAGGATTTTCCTTGTTGTTGAGCTCCATCCAGGCATACATGAGTGAGCCTCCCCTTGAAACTATGTTCATGCGTCTCCTGTTTCTCTTGAAAACCGCTGCAGTTTCCCTGTTTATACCTGCATGGATTGTCATAAAGTCAACCCCGTCCTGTGCCTGTTTTTCAATGACCTCTATGAATTCTTCCTCGGTTATGTCCTTCAGTTCCTTGTCATAAAATCCAACTGCATCATATATTGGAACGGTTCCAATCATGGCACTGCTCATGCCTATGAGTTTTTTTCTGAATTCTTCGGTTTTTCCAAAGGAGCTCAGGTCCATTATTGCCTCGGCCTTCATTTCAATTGCCTTCTTGACCTTTTCAAGCTCGGTATCTACATCAGGGCAATCTCTTGATATTCCAAGATTTACATTTATCTTTGTCTTGAGCCCGCTTCCCACAGCCTCAGGGTCAAGTGAAACATGGTTCTTGTTGGCCGGTATTACAGCCTGTCCCTTTGCAATCAGATCCCTCAGCTTTTCCAAATCTATATTTTCCTTTTCAGCTACTACAGCCATCTCTCTAGTAATTATGCCTTTTTTTGCGGCATCCATCTGAGTAGAATAGTTCATAATACTTCCTCCTTTAAATTCATACAAATTACCCATAAAAAAATCAGCCTCCCTAAAGAAAGCTGAAATATATTTCGTTTAACTCGCAATATAAGATACTTTCCCTACGGTAGAATTAACTACATCAGGTTCTAAGGTTTGAGATTCAAAAATCTCTCTCAGCCCTGCGGCACACCCAGTAAAAATCTATTCAGTTATTTAATTCAAGTTTAACACAATTTGATTTTCTTGACAATGAACAATTTCTATTTCTGTGGCAGTATTTCCGTCCAGTAGCCGTCGGGGTCAGCTATGAAATACAATCCCATCTTCTTGTTTTCATAGCATATACACCCCATTTTTCTGTGAAGTTCATGGGCAGCATCATAATCATCTGTTCTGACTGCCATATGTATTTCATTGTCTCCCAGGTTATACGGCTCCTTCCTGTCTCTAAGCCAGGTAAGTTCTATTTTGTATTTGCTGTCCCCGTCTCCCATAAAAACAAGTATGAAGCTGTCGTCCTCCGATATCTTCCTGTCAATTTCTCTGAATCCAAGTGCTTCTTCATAAAACTTTTTTGATTTTTCAATATCCAGTACATTTATATTGTTGTGGTCAAATTTGAATTTCAAAACTATCCCTCCATTTATTCAATTCACCTTCATTATAGCCTACATTCATATATTTGTGAATATGTCTCCTGTTTGTGATATTATAATAAAATAAGTACTGAAGAGAGGTGTATAAATTGAGCAATCACAATATAAAAGTCCACTACCTTTATCACAGTGGATTTGCAGTTGAAATGGAAAAACATCTGTTGATATTCGACTACTATAAGGACAGTTTTACAGGAAAGGAAAAATCTATAGAAAACGGCCTCATATCGGCGGCTTTTATAAAAAGCAAAAAAAATATAATTGTATTTGTATCCCATAGTCACCCGGATCATTTCAATCCAGTAATATTCAAATGGAACAGGATAAATAAAAAAATCAAGTATATACTGAGCAGCGATATATCCATATCGAACCCTTCAGAAAATTATTTTAAATTATCAAAGTACGAAGATATTGCCTTAAAAGAAGAAGGTGTCTATGTAAAGGCCTTCGGCTCCACTGATATAGGAATTTCATTTTTAGTAAAACTGGAAGGCATCACCCTTTTTCATTCCGGTGACCTGAACTGGTGGAACTGGAAGGAGGATACGGCTGAAGATCGAAAAGCTGCCGAAATAAATTTCAAAGATGAAATAGACAAATTGAAAGGACAGAAAATCGATATAGCATTTTTCCCGGTAGATCCAAGGCTGGATGAATACTACCTGTCCGGAGGAGAATATTTTATAAAGGAGATAGACCCCCGTTTCTTCTTTCCAATGCATTTTTGGAATAATATGTCAATAACTACAAAATTCAAGGATGCAGTGAAAAGTTACAGTACAAAGGTCATTGATATACACAGCATAGGTGAAATATTTCAGCTTGAAATAGAAGGAAGTGTATAACAAAAGACAGTTAAGATATATTTAACGGGTTATAAATCTCTATTTAATATTGAATTATTATAATTCCTATAGTAGATACTTTACAATAAAATAATGTATGCTGGGGAGGAAAATATGAATTACAAAAAAACATACTAAAATCTGCTATAGGTATGAAGCTTACTATTATACTAATAGCTTTGTCTGTAATACCAATTACACTTCTTGGTTTAATAGCATACCACAAAACTCAGGATATACTTACACAGAGATTTCAAGTAACTACCAAGCAGACAGTTTCAGAAGTAAACAGAGGACTGGATAAATATTTTGGCAAATTCAATGAAGAATTAAATATATTATCACCAGTCCTAATCTTACGGAGCTTAATACACATCCGGGAAATACGACTTTTCTAGTTGACATGCTTAAAAACTTCAAAGATAACAACAATGAGGTTACGTCCATTTCTATGGAACAAGCAGTAAGAATATGTACATATGTCCGTAGGGGAATTTAGGAAAAAACTTTGACCCGACAGCAAGGCCCTGGTATACAGAAGCTGTAAAAAATAGAGGAAATATCATTATAACTAAATTTTATAGGGATGCCGAGACTAATATGCCTATTGTAACCATAACAAAAACTGTTGAATACAATACAAAAATTGTTGGAGTTGTTGCAATGGATATCAATATGAACAAGGTAGCTAAACAACTTTCAAATATAAAGATCGGTGAAAAAGGTTATGTGTTCATCGTAGATAAAGAAGGAATTGCTCTCACACCTCCTGATAAGGCTGAAATCGGGAAAAAGGATGTTACATAGATGAGCTACTGGAAAAATGTAATCAAAAATAGCAGTGGATTTGATGAATATATCTACAATGGACAGAAAAAATACAATATTTTCATGACAAACAAGGAAAGCGGCTGGAAGATATTTGGAGCAATACAGATTGAGGCCGCCGGAGCTGGTAAATACGGTAAGGGCTTCGCAGTTGTAGCAGCTGAAGGAGGTTTCTCATCAATCTTCAGAATCCACCGAATGAATGAATTTACTGGCTATGCAAATAACCTCAATAAATTATCACTAAAATTCAAAGAAAAGATTAGTAAATTCATCATCAATAACTAAAGTCAAAATATAAAGAAGGATGTACTGAAAGTTAAAATTTTACAGTACATCCTTTCTAAAACAGAAATCACAGTCCGGTAGAACCAAATCCACCTTCTCCTCTTTCCGTATCGGTCAATTCACTGACCTCATTTACCTGTACCCTTTCCACAGGTTTTATGACCATCTGGGCAATTTTCATATTCTCTTCAATCAAAAAAGGTTCCTCTCCAAGATTTATCATAAGAACTTTTATTTCTCCCCTGTAGCCTTCATCTATGGTTCCCGGGGAATTTAAAAGTGTTATTCCATTTTTTAGTGCAAGTCCGCTTCTTGGTCTTACCTGTGCCTCAGTATTTTCAGGCAGCTGTATTCTTATGCCCGTAGACACGAGTTTTCTTTCCATGGGCTTTATCAATACCTTCTCCACGGAAAAAAGATCAAGTCCTGCATCTCCTTCATGTGCGTAAAACGGAACAACCGCCTTTTCATTTATTTTCTGTATAAGCAATTTCATAAAACTTCATCTCCTTCCATAGTGCCTTTATATTTACACGGAAAACATACTATGCTAAACTGGGTGTAAAAGAAATCGGGGTGATTTATATTGGAGTCAATAGCACATCTGTTCAATCAATATGGTTACATAATATTGACTGTATCTTTGATTCTCGAACTTCTGGCACTTCCACTTCCCGGTCAGACTATCATGACCTACTGCGGATATATAATACAGGAACAGAACATGAATCTGGCGCTTGGAATCTTAATGGCCTGCATAGGTGGAATTACGGGAATAACCATATCCTATTTCCTCGGCAGGGCACTTGGAAGACCATTTTTTGAAAAATACGGTCATTATATTCACCTGAAACAGTCCACTCTGGATAAAATATCGAAGTATTTTGACAAATACGGTATCTTTATGCTGTTCATATCATATTTCATACCTGGTGTAAGACATTTTACAGGATACTTTTCAGGTATAATAAGGCTTCCTCTTAAAAAGTTCATGATAAGTGCCTATCTGGGTGCACTTGTGTGGACAGGCACTTTTATATGCTTCGGAAGATTTCTTGGCAATCTATAAAATGAATACTCTCAGATCTTGAATTTTTTCACCATTTGACCAAGTTGTTCAAACATCCCCGTCTGCTGCTTAGAAGAAGCAGCTATTTTCTTCATGTCCTCCATCGTTTTTGATATATTGTCCTTTATTACATCTGTACTTTCAGAAGATTTCTGTGCATTTTCAGTCATACCCTGGATCGCCTCACCTACCTGATCCATCGTAGCTGTAAGTTCTTCAGCCATGGAAGCTATGTCATCCGACATCTTGTTTACAAAATCCGCATCATTAAGATAGCTGTCCCCAACCTTTCTCAGACTGTCGAGCTCCGGATTTATCTCTTCATTTATGAAAGTAAGTATTTCACTTCCTGTACCTGCCATATTTTTAAATGCCTCCTGAACCTTCAAAATAGTATCTTGAATTCCGGATACAGCTTCTTTTGACTGTTCTGCAAGCCTTCTGACCTCTTCGGCAACTACTGCAAATCCCTTTCCGTGTTCTCCCGCCCTTGCAGCTTCTATAGCAGCATTCAGTGCAAGGAGATTTGTCTGCTCCGCAATAGCTGCGACTGTATCGGACATGAACTTTATATCCTCTACAACCTTTCCGTCTTCAATCGCCTGTAATATTTTCTTTTCCTTTTCGCCGTACATGTCCTCTATTTTTTTGAGGGACTTTTTACCCTTTTCCTGAAGCTCCACCGCTCTCTTCCTGGCTTCACCCGAATTTTCACTTCCATCAAGAGCTCTTGAAGAAAGTTCATTTATACTGGAATTCACTTCTTCCACGGAAGCACTTATTTCCTCCGAAGAGGCACTTGTTTCCTGTACTCCGTTGAGTATGATTTCAGTTGAATCACTTATATTTTTGAATTCCACCGCAATTTTCCCGGATGATCCAGCCAAATCACTATTTGACTTATTTAGATCTTCGGAACAATTCACTATACCCTTGAGAAGCCCGGACAAATTTTCTTTCATCAAATTTAATGAGTGAGTTAACTCTCCTATCTCATCATTTCTCTTCAAAAACTTTTCTGGAACTTCAGCCGTAAAATCTCCTTCAGCATACTTCTTAAGTTCGGAACTGACTATATTGATAGGTCTGGCCACATTGTCGGAAAGCACCTTTGCACATACAATATTGATTACAAGCATTCCTATGAAAAGTATCATGGATGCAGTCACTATAAATACTATGACATCCCTTCCCTGGGATATTGACATGGCACTTACGCTGCCCTCATTTTTGACAAGCTGATCCAGATTGCTGAAGAGCTGCTTTTCCTGTCTGCTGAATTCAGCCATTTCCTCATCTGGCACCTGTGTTATATCTCCCCTGAACAATATCATGTTCAATTGCGCAAAATATGTACTTGAATTCCGGTCCATGCTTTTAAGCAGTTCCTTGTCCGCCTGAGCCATGATCAAGGGCTGTATATTCTTTCTGTACTTCTTGTATTCCTCTTCTGCCTCACTGATCGATTTTTTCCTAGTTTCTATATCCGACCCGTTCTTCATGAATTTCAGATCCCTGGTATTTATCCCGCAGGAATTTATGGAATTTCTCATGTTCTCGGCAGTATTCAGAACAATATTTGTATTCCACGTAGTCTCCAGAATCCTGACCTTCGATATTATACCGATCAAAAATATGAGTGAAAAAGCACTCACTAAAATAAACGCTGAAAATATTTTTCCTCTAAATTTCAATTTTTTCAAAGATACATCCCCCTTAAATCATAAAAGTTCTATAAGAGCATTATTACCATAATACTACTAAGTTTCAAAATAATCTATCATATTTGTATAATAAATGATATTATATCTTTATAAAATTTGCAAAGGGATGTATTCAAACATGTATAACTATCTTACAAAAAAAGCTATAGACAAACTAAACCAGGAAATAGAACACAGAAAAGTAATCGTCAGACGAAAGATAAATGAAGATCTGAAGGAAGCACGGGCACAGGGGGATTTAAGTGAAAATTTCGAATACAAATCGGCAAAAAGGGACAGGGCACACAACGAGAGCAGAATAAGGTACCTCGAGAAAATGATAAAAACGGCAAAAATAATAGAGGACACTGCAGCAGACAATGAAGTCGGCATCGGCAAAACAGTGTACCTCAAATTTGAAGATGAAGCTGAAGCAGAAAAATTTTTCATAGTAACCACAATAGAAGCAGATCCTCTAAACAACAGGATCAGCATAGAGTCACCCCTCGGTTCCGCCATATACAGGCATACCACGGGAGAAAAAATTACTGTCAAATCACCTGACGGCATATATTCTGTTACCATACAGGCTATAGAATGATGTATTATTTGTAAAGTTTAGATTTTGTTTATAATTAGTTTATATAAAATAGAGACTTGTATTTTAAAATATAATCAGGAGGTACTTCCAGACAAGCAAAAAGGAGATGTAAAAAATGAAGCTAGGTAAAAAAACAGCCATTGCAATAAGTTTTACCGTTGGAACACTGATGTTTGCCACCACTGCCTTTGCCGAAGTCACATCCAAAAGCGGCTATGACCAGCTGAAGGACTCATTGAAATATACTGCAAAGGCCTGCACCGGTGAACTTTCGAACTATACTGTCGATGCATCCTTTGTGGTAAAGGACGGCTCAGCCACAATATACTCAAGCAGCTATTTATCCAGGGTCGATGTATCAAATAAATCAAAGGAGGATACAACCACAACCTATACAGGTTCAAAGAAAACCGAATCCTATCACTATACAGACAAAAAAAGTATGATAATAAAGGATACGGGATCATCTACCTACTATGTGACCAATTTCCCGGATGGCACAAAATGGGACATAAAAAATCCCTTTGAGGAGGACAGGGCTTCAGACATTGAAAAAATAGCAGATGCCCTTGTAGGAAGTCTCAAGGATTCAGTTGCCGTAAATGTAAAACAGGATGGAAGCAGGGAAATTTCAGGTTCTCTTACCAATACACAAATTCCATCCCTCATAAACGCACTTGTATCCTTTCAGGTCAAGGATTCATTTGGGAGGAACAACGACGGTATAAATGCCCCACAGCTTACAGACAATATTTTCGTGAAGAACATCAAGGGAAATGTAGTTACAGATAAAACTGGATTGATTAAAAATGTACTCGGATCAGGAGTCCTTTCAGGTACGGATAAAAATGGACAAAATCACAACCTGACTTTCGAACTGCTTGTAAAAATGGAGAACATCAATTCAAGCTCAGTGAAAAAGCCGGATCTTTCAGGTAAAAAGACAATAGTTCAAACCGGGCAATCTTCGTCGGAAAAGTTTTCCAATCCGGAAAAGTATATCGGGAAATACAGTCAAAATATAGTAATCGAAAAGGACGGAAAATTTGTGAAAATTGGAGAAGGAACCGTAACTATTGAAAAAATAAACTCCAACACTGTAAGCGGAACCTATGAAGCAAAATATATAAAGGGCTATGAAGATAAAAATGAAAACTTCAAGTTCAGCGGCAGCCCTGACAAGCAAAGCGGCGGGGGTGGTTTCAATGCAAACATTACTGCCAGCATCGGCTCAAATGAAACTGCAAAGGGAAGCCTTTATCTCAATTCCACCAATGCAAATATAAGCTTCTATATAGATGGAAGCGGCCCAATGAGTTCTGATTCACAGTACAACAGAGTATTCGACTAATAATGATATCAAGCTCAAAGAATGAATATCAAACTAAAATGTGAAGATTTTCGGTTAATACCGAAAGTCTTCCAAATTTTATATTCAAACTACGATAATCGAGTTTTAAAAAGGAAGGTGTATAGATGGAAACGGTCATTGAAATAAAAAATCTGTGCAAAAGGTTCAAAAACGGCAGAGGCATAGAAAATATAAATCTCGACATACATAAGGGGGAAATATTTGGATTTCTGGGACCGAACGGTGCCGGAAAAACTACGGCCATGAAAATAATGACGGGACTCATGAAACCGGATACTGGAGATGTCAGAATACTCGGCCACAGCATTTTGTCGGAATTCGAAAAGGCAATCTACAATGTTGGATGTATTATAGAAACTGCAGAAGCCTATCCTTATCTCACGGCTTTTGAGAATCTGAAGCAGTTTTCACGATATTACAAAGATGTGGACAATTCCAGAATTGAAGAGGTTCTTGAAATTGTGGGACTTATAAAGCACAGGGATGAAAAGCCTGTAAAATTCTCTCTTGGAATGAAACAGCGGCTTGGAATTGCATCCGTACTACTGTCCAGGCCCCAGATCATAATTTTAGATGAGCCGCTTAACGGAATGGATGTAGAGGGAATGCTGAATGTAAGAAATATAATAAAAGATCTTTCGGAAAATGAGAATACTACTTTTTTTATTTCAAGTCATCTCATACATGACATTGAACTTACCTGCAGCCGCATAGGCATTTTATACGGCGGCAAAATCATAAATGTAGATACTACGGAAAACATATTGAGCAATTATGCTTCTCTTGAAAATTATTTTGTCAGCGAGGTGGATAGAAATGGTAAGATTTAAACAGGCTCTGATAAATGAAATTGAAAAACTATATAAAAAGAAAAAAGCAATAGCGGCAGTTGTACTTTCACTTGTCTTTATAATATTCGGCCAGATCTTCATATCCGTAGTGAGAAACAACTTTGGCGTCCAGGGTGTGTCAAGCAGTGAGTTTCCCCTGTTTATACTTTCCATAATCATAAACACACTGCTCCCTCTTTTTGCATCACTTGTAACTATAGATAGTTTTTCCGGCGAATTTTCTCAGAACACCATGAAAATAACCCTTACAAGACCTGTCAGCAGGTTAAAATTGTATTCGGCAAAAATAGCAGCCATATGTATGTTCATATTGTCGGTTTTAATACTTTCCATGTTGTTTTCCATAATATCCGGCCTTATATTCAATTCAAACTCCCTCAACCTCCCGGATATACTTAAAATAATAATTTCATACATAGTAACTCTGCTTCCCATGGTAGTTCTATGTCTTGTAATTGCACTGCTTGCCAATATACTCAAAAGCGGAACAGCTGTGTTTTTTTTGTCCATACTTATTTTCATAGGCTTCAAAGCCCTTGAAGTTTTTTTCCCTGCCTATTCCGGCATTTTATTTACATCCATGTTCGGGTGGTACAACATATGGATCATGGACAATCTTCCCCTGCTCAAAATTTTTCGCGGCTTCATGATGATGCTCAGTTATGCTATAATACTGTTTACAGCCGGATACTACATGTTTGACAAAAAAGATTTCTGATTACAGGAAGGGTAAAAATGGATATAAAGAAGCGCCTTATTATCTACAATAATCTGACTATAATAATTCCATTTATAATTACAGGTATAGTTGCCTTCATATTTATATTTGTCTCTTCAGAATTTTTCAACAGCAGCGTAACCTACAAGGACTTCAAAAGAGTCTCCCTTGTAGAGTCGGAGCTGCTGAATGTATCCAAGGATATAGCAAAATCAGGTTCCAAAGATATCAAACAGGATGTTGAATTTCAAAAATACATCCTGGGAAAGCTTTCAACCATAAACGGCAGGATCATAATAGTCAAGGACGGGGAAATTGTATTCTCTTCAAAAGGCCTCGAGAAAATAGATACGGCAAAAGCTCTGGAAGAATCGGACAGCAGAAACAGAAGCTCCCTGCAGATAGAGAATACCCATTACTCCATTGACAGCTTTCCACTCATATTCAAAGATGGACATTCCGGAAGAGCTGTATTCCTTGTCCCCGCTGCATTTGAGCCGGATATTTTCAAAAACTTCATCACTGCCCTAGTTGTGACATTTCTCGTATCTTTTATACTGATGAGTGTAATCATATCCTATATATTTTCCAAAAAAATACTGGAGCCCATTTCAGATCTGAAAAAAGCCATGGAAAAAATAAGCCGCGGCGATCTTGATTGTGAAATTGCAGAAACCGGAGATATGGAAATAAAGGAACTTTGCGCTGATTTCGAAAAGATGAGGATACAGTTGAAGGATTCTGTAAGAATGAGAATGAAATACGATGAAAACAGGAAAATGCTTGTATCCAGCATATCCCATGACCTGAAAACCCCTATAACTTCAATAGAGGGTTATGTTCAGGGAATTCTGGATGGTGTGGCAAACACACCTGAAAAATCAGAGCATTATCTGAATACAATAGCTTCAAAGGCAAAGCAGATTGATTCAATGATCAATGACCTTCTGCTGTATTCAAAGCTGGATTTAGGGCAGATCCCCTTTTCCTATGAGAAAACCGATATTGTGGAATACTTGAGCTGCTGTGTTGAGGAAAGCAAATTTGAACTGGAAAAATCGAACATAGGCATATCATTTGAAAACAAGCTGAAAAATACATTTTTTCTGATGATCGACAGGAAAAGATTTATGAGGGTGATATTGAACATTATAGACAATTCCAGAAAATACATGGACAAAGAATTCGGCATTATAAAAATAATCTTAAGAGATACAAAGACAAGTGTTATAATTGAAATCAAAGACAATGGCTGCGGAATCAGCAAAGATGACCTTAATAAAGTATTCAGCAGATTCTACAGGTCCGATTCTTCAAGGAGCAATGCCAGAGGAAGCGGACTCGGGCTTGCAATAGCAAAGGAGATTGTCCAGGGGCACAATGGAAACATATGGGCTGCTTCCAGCGCATCTGAGGGTACAAGCATAATAATATCACTTGCAAAATACAAAGGAGAATACCATGAAAAAGATTTTGATAATTGAAGACGATCTTAGCATAGCGGAGCTTCAGAAGGACTATCTTGAGCTAAATAAATTTAAAGTTACAATATGCACGGATGGAATAAAAGGGCTGGATACGCTGGTCAAAGAGGATTTCGACCTGCTGATTCTGGATATCATGCTTCCAGAAATAGACGGATACAGTATACTGAAGAGCATACGCGACAAAAAAGACATACCGGTTCTCCTCGTCTCTGCAAAGAAGGAGGAAATCGACAGAATAAAAGGATTTACCCTGGGAGCGGATGACTATATTACAAAACCTTTCAGTCCGGGCGAGCTGGTGGCGAGGGTAAAGTCACATATAAACAACTACGAGAGGATAAAAAACAAATTTGCAAAAAAGAGAGACAGTATAACAATACGCGGACTTGAAATATTCAGGGATTCCATGCAGGTATTTGTAAACGGAAATGAAGTGGAGCTGGCACAAAAAGAATTTGAACTCCTGCTGTATATGGCGGAAAATCCAAACAGGGTGTTCAGCAGGGAAACCCTGTTTGAAAAGATCTGGGGGCTTGATTCTCTCGGAGACAATGCAACCGTTACAGTTCACATAAGAAGAATCCGCGAAAAAATAGAGACATCACCTTCCGAACCCCAGTACATAGAGACAGTATGGGGGGCAGGCTACCGGATGAGAGCTTAAAAAGGCCATCTCATCCATCAGTTCATTTTTTTATGGATCCATCTACAAATTTCTTGTGCTTCTTGTTTTTATACATAAGCTTGTCAACACGGCTTATATACTCCTCCGGGGTTATTGGATTATTAAAATCATATATTTCATATCCATAGCTGAAACTCAAATTGTAAGTCCTCTTTGACGAAAAATTGTGTCTTTCAAAAGAATTGTATATCCTGCCTATAACCTTTTCAACAATTCTCTTGCTGCCTGTATTTAGAAATATTATGAATTCATCTCCCCCGTAACGCGTTATAAAATCATCCCTGCGTATGCTTGACCTTATCAGCTTGACCACTGTTATAAGCGCCCTGTCGCCTTCTCTGTGTCCATACATGTCATTTATATTTTTAAATTCATCAAGGTCTATAAAAATAATGGAAAATCTCCTGAAGTTATTCTTTTTCATCCTGTTTTTCAGATAAGTCTTCAGTCTGATGCGTGTCCATGCTCCTGTAAGTATATCCAGCTGCGACATCTCGTGCTGGAAAAGTATATATATTATGATAAACGAATATGCAGAAATGCTCCATACAACAAGCAGTCCATACATGCCAAGCTGAATTGCTCCTCCAATAGAGCCAAAAATCAGAACCATGACAAGTGGTATAAATTCAGTACTTATCATCATTTTTCTGTTTTTAAAAACATATACCAGACTGCATATCATATAAAAATAAGTACATGCCACAGGTATAAAAATCATGGGCTGTCTTATATACACATTGCCCTGCGTAATCTTGAATACAAGGTCAAAATGCAGTGTGAGAACCGAAACAACAGCATTGAGTATCAATGGTGAAATCAGCAGCATCTTTTTTATGGACAGGCTTTCTTCACCTTTATTTTCCCCTATCCACTCCCGGACAAACAGAAACCACAGATATGAAATAACCGGACCAAAAACAAATAAAATTACATTTAATATCATCGATACCGGCAAAAGCCAGTTCAAGGATATTCCATCTATAATACAGGTTACAGTCTCCACAATGATTTCAATCGTATTAATACTGAACAGCAGCAGATATATTCTGTTTTTTCTGTCAATCCTGTCCAGATAATTTTGAATATATATTAAAAAAATTATGGAGACAACAGCTGCAATAACATTATTTTCAATTCTTAATGCTATATGCATTACCTGAAATCTTCTATTCTTATAATATTATCTATTTTAATAACTGATTCAAGACTGACAATTTCCTTTACTGCAGCATCTATATCCGCCTGTTTTGTCCTGTGTGTAATCATGATTATAGTAACTTCCCCTTTTGAATTTTCATCACCTTTCTGTATTACAGAACGAAGACTCACGTTATACCTTCCCAGAATGGTTGTTATTTCTCCAAGCACTCCCGACCTGTCAAGCACATTCACTCTTATATAAAATTTGCTCTCGCTCTGCCCTATATCCATTATTTCCCTGTCCCACAAGTTGTTTTTTACCACAGGATTGCTGTTTTCAATATCCACATTGTTTCTCAGCATTGAAATAATATCACCTACAACGGCACTTCCTGTTGGAAGGCTTCCAGCTCCCCTTCCATAAAACATAAGATCTCCTACTGCATTTCCCTTTATAAATATGGCATTGAAGGAATCATATACATTTGCAAGGGGATGTTCTTTTGGAATCATTGTAGGATGCACCCTGAGCTCTAGTTTGCCATCGCTGTCCTTTGCAATTGCAAGCATCTTTATTACCATGTCGAACTTTCTGGCATACTTTATATCCGTGGATTGAATCTTTGTAATACCTTCCCTGTATACACTGTTGACGTCAATCTTGGTTCCGAAAGCCAGCGAGGAAAGTATGGCAAGTTTATACTGGGCATCAAAACCTTCAACGTCAGACGTCGGATCAGCTTCGGCATAACCCATGTCCTGTGCCTGCTTCAGGGCTACGTCAAAATCCATCCTCTCAAGCTGCATCTTTGTAAGTATATAATTCGTAGTACCATTTACTATGCCGTATAGTTCTCTTATCTTGTTGGCAGTCAGACTTTCCTCAATACCATTTATTAT
>Ga0334882_1003192_pt1 | contig 15343 bp, 15 predicted proteins | sample GraSluR1_MG_5_FD_207226 | JGI IMG/M metagenome (GOLD analysis project Ga0334882, IMG submission 207226) | Sludge microbial communities from methane-producing bioreactor in Wageningen University, Netherlands - Granular Sludge_15_04-R1 | ecosystem: Engineered > Bioreactor > Anaerobic >... | reverse complement strand
ATCCGCCAATGCTTGGTGGATTTTTGGCGAATGGCTGTGCCCTAAAGGGTGCCCCAATAACCCAAAAGTCGGCTTTAAAAGTGCACTTTGCGCATCTCTTGAAATTTCGAACATCGCTTCGTACAGCCGTCGTATGTTTTCTCCCTGTTTTGGATGTAACGCTGCCAAGCGTTGTAAAATGCTTTCTTCACGGCTACGATCTAACACCGGCATGCCCTGTTTTTGCTTCCATAGGGCAATCTCGGTGACAATTTCCATGCGACGAGTAAACAAATCGACCATTTGGTCATCGATAGCATTGAGTTGGCGACGGTATTCCTGCAAATCCATGCTTACTGTCCCCCTTCCAGCAACACATCTAAGAGCACTAAAGCCATAGCCGCTTCTACCACTGGTGCGGCTCGTAAAGTGATACAAGGATCATGGCGACCTTTAATCTCCAAAGTAGCTGCTTTCAGCTCCTGTAAATCCACCGTCTCCTGCTCTTTGGCAATAGAAGCAGTGGGTTTGAAAGCCACTCGCAAGAGGATCGGCATACCGCTGCTAATGCCTCCTAAAAACCCGCCATGATGATTGGTCTTGGTTTTTACTTGGTTCTCTTGAAAAACCCAAGGGTCATTATGCTCACTGCCTCGCATTTGAGCTACTTGGAATCCGCTACCGAATTCCACCCCTTTGACCCCGGGAATTGCGAAGAGCGCATAAGAAAGGCGGCTTTCCAAATTCTCAAAAATCGGATTTCCAAATCCCCCGGGAAAACCCACGGCAGCTGCCTCGATAATACCCCCTAAGGAGTCACCATCGGCGGCAATTTGGCTCACAGCATCTAAAATAGGTTGCCGAACTTCTTCACGAATAAAAGGCAGAGTTGCTTGGCTTAACTTCTGTAATTGCTCCTTCGATACCGCAACCGGGTCAAACCCCTCATCTTTTAGAGAACCCACTTGGGCAATATGACTGCCTATAACAATGCCTTTGTCGGCTAAAATCTGCAAAGCAAGAGCGCCGGCAAAACACCAAGGTGCAGTCAAGCGCGCCGAAAAATGACCACCCCCGCGTAAATCATTGAACCCGTCATAACGCAACATGGCGGGATAATCAGCATGCGAAGGACGTGGGGTGTGTTTAAAAGCTTCATAATCTTGTGAACGAACATCATGGTTGGGAAAAAACGCCACTAAGGGTGCACCGGTAGTAACCCCTTGGTAAACCCCGGATTGCAGCAGATACGAATCGGCCTCCACTCGCGCTGAGGTTCCCGAACGCTGCCCGGGAGAGCGGCGTTTCAAAAATGTAGCAATCTCTTCTTGATCTAAACGCACTCCTGCCGGCAAGCCTTCCACGAGAACACCAACCCCTGCACCGTGAGATTCCCCAAAGAGGGAGAAACGCAAGCTATTTCCCATTTGCGACGACATATGAAACCCCTCCTACGCTCTGCCAATCTTTGAAAAAATCCGGATACGATTTGGCTACCGATTCTGCACCTTTAATCTGCACACCAGCTTGGCAAAGAGAACCCGCCACGGCCGCAGCCATGACTAAACGATGATCTGCAAAGCTCTCAACCAGACCACCCGGCAACCTCTCTTGCCCTACAATCAACAGGCAATCTTCTTTAACGTTGTAATCGGCTTTACCCCCAATGCTTTGGACCAACGCTAAAACCCCTTGAATACGGTTGCTTTCCTTATATTGCAAGCGCTGTAAGCCACTCAAACGGTTTAACCCCGGCGTAAAGGCTGCCAGAACGGCTAAGATTGGCACCAAATCAGGTATTTGTTCACAAGAAAGTTGCAATGGCTTTTTTACACCCTTTCGCACAGTTAGGGTTTGCCCTTGCCAAGTGACCTCAGCACCCCATTGTTCTAAAATAGAAGCGATAGCACGGTCGCCTTGCAGACTTAAAGGGTCTAAGCCTCTAAACTGCATGCCCTGGGGAGAAAATCCGGCTGCCACCAACCAAAAGGCTGCGTTAGACCAGTCACTTTCCACCAAAAAGCTTCCCGGAGAAATATATTGTTGCACCGCAGGAATATAATACCCCTGCTCTGTCTCCTCCACCTCAACGCCAAAGCTGTTCAACACTTGTAGCGTCATTTGAACATAGCCCAAGGATTCAATCGGTGTGGAAGCATGCAAGTAGCTTTCACTTTGAAGTAAGGGTAAGGCGAAGAGCAAGCCACTAAAATACTGCGAACTAATATGCCCAGGTAAGACAAAAGAACCCGGCTGCAACTGCCCAGTTAAGTGGAAGGGCAAGGATTCGGGTTGAATCTGGACACTCTGTTGAGTAAGGGCTTGAACTAAATCAGCTATGGGTCTGGCGGGAAGATTGCCCTCTCCGGTCCAGAAAGAGGGAATTCCCAGAGCGCTGACCACAGGTAAAAGCAAGCGTAACGTGGTCCCAGATTCTTTACAATGCAAGTTCACTTCTCTTTTGCGAAGATTATCTAACTCTGTTTGAGAAATGGGCTTCACCCAAAGCCGGTTCTTGGGCAAATCGTGTATCTCTGCACCCAACGCCTGCAAACAAGCTTTCGTTGCTAACACATCTTGGCCAGAGCCTACTCCATTGATTTCGGTGGGCCGGTCTGCCAAAGCAGCGGCCAATAGGGCTCGGTGGGCTTGCGATTTCGATACTGGTATTTGAATCTCACCATTTAGAAAACCAGGCTCAATTTTGCGAATCATAGCGGTTCGCCTGCCTTATATATGGCCTCCGTAACGAGCTCACGGAATTGCTCTAGGGGCAGGGTATGCAACCTGCACTTGCCCACGGCTTCCGGTAGCACAACGGTAATGTTCTCACCCTGGCGTTTTTTATCTTGCACCATGGCAAGGGTTAAAGCCTCTACAGAAAACTCATAGTGTAGAGGGAATCCGAATTTGCGCAAGAGGCCTTCTACCTTGTTTGCCAATTCAGCCGAACAAACACTTAAACTTACCGCAATGCGATAAATAACAAATAGTCCATAAGCAACCGCTTGGCCGTGATGCACCGAATACCCACTCACTTGTTCTAAGGCATGGCCAACGGTGTGACCCAAATTGAGCAGACGCCTGCCATCTTCTTCTCGTTCATCGGCTAAAACAATGGCTGCTTTGATTTGCACACAGCGTTGAATCAATTCTTCCACTGGGAACTTTATATCCTCGGCGACCAATCGCTCAAAGGCCACTGCGTCGCCCAAAAGGAAGGTCTTAATCACTTCTCCCATGCCATCGAGCCAAAGCTCAGGGCTCAAGGTTTGGAATACACTAGGATCGCAAACCACCAAAGAAGGTTGCCAAAAGCTGCCCACCAAGTTTTTGCCTTGAGGCAAGTTGACCGCTGTCTTTCCTCCCACTGAAGAATCCACCGCTGCTAAAAGCGTTGTTGGCACTTGCATCACCGGTACACCACGCATATACAAAGCAGCTGCCAGCCCCACCAAATCTCCGGTCACACCTCCCCCGAGGGCTATCAACACCGACTTACGGTCGGCTTTGAGATCGGCTAATCGTTGCAAAAGGCTCATCAGAGTAGGCATAGTCTTATGCTCTTCACCGGGTTGAAAGCTTAAAACGTCGGTTTGAAAACCGCTTTTTCGCAAATTCTCATGGACTTCATGACCGTAAAGGCTCATAACATGGGCGTCGCCAATTAAGAACAAGCGGCGCATGCCAAATAGGCCCTGAATCTCTCGGGGCAATTCGGCCAAAGCTCCTTGGCCAATCAACACAGTATAAGGCTGACTGGTTTCTATACGCTCTCGAATCATCACCATTTCTCCTCTACCGGCTACTACGAAGACTGTTGCGAACTCGTTGAATATCCGTCATTAATCGGTCAAACTGGGAAAAGGTCAGGCTCTGTTCACCGTCGCTTAAGGCTTGCCCCGGTTGCGGATGCACTTCCAATAGTAGACCATCGGATCCGGCGGCCACGGCAGCCAGAGACATCGCCGGCACTAAGGAGGCCACCCCGGTACCATGGCTAGGGTCCACCACCACCGGTAAACGGCAAATCTGTTGCAACAGCGGCACTGCCGAAAGGTCTAAGGTGTTTCGAGTCAACGGCTCAAAACTGCGAATCCCCCGCTCACAAAGAATGATCTGGGTATTACCACGGGTCATTAAATACTCAGCGCTGGCTAACAACTCGGTTAGGGTGGCACTGAAACCTCGTTTTAAAATAATGGGCTTGTCTTGGTCCGCGAGTGCTTTCAGCAAGGCATAATTTTGCATATTGCGGGCTCCAACCTGTAAAATATCGACTTCTTCAAAAAAAGATAGCTGCGACGCGTCGGTAATCTCGCTGACTACCGGCAGACCAACTGCTTTACCGGCTGTTACCAAAAGATGCAACCCTTCTTCTTCTAAGCCTTGAAAGGCATAAGGCGAAGTGCGTGGCTTGTAAGCCCCACCTCTTAGAGCACAGGCACCCAAGCGAGCTATGGCGCTCGCCGACTGATGAATTTGTTCTTCTGATTCCACTGCACAAGGTCCGGCGACCACGGCAAAATGGCCATTGCCAATCAGACAAGTGCCAAAGGAAACCGCCAAGCGTTCGCCTACTTCCCCGCAAGCTAAAGGGTAATCGGCGCGAATCTTTGCCCATGGTTCTCTCATTTTCTTCACCCGTTCTATAGTAATCAATCTTTTATCTTATCATTTGGGATGTTCCATCCACATATATAACAGCCGACAATGAAACCACTGTCGGCTGTTATATATTCCGAATTTTGGGGTTCATCCTACTTCAAGATTTCGCGGAAACGCTAGGAAATTCCTTTGCTATCTCTGAAATCTTAGTACCCCAAATCCTCGTCGATGAGAACTACTTCATAATGAGGGATCCCATTTGGCTTGCGGTCAAACACCGCTGTCACATTGCAGATGCGTCCGGGGCTGTCGCAATTGTAGCACTTGTCACCTTTGATTGCGCAAGGGGTTGCGGTGTGCAAGCGTTGGGCATTCAAGGGGGCAGCAATGTTTTTGGCACGCCAAGTCGCAGCTTCTAAATCGGGAGCAATCTTGTTACGACCTACCACTAGATAAACCACTTGCGGTCCGTAAATCGTAGCCGCAACCCGATTTCCGCTACCGTCAATGTTGATCCACTCCCCGGTTTCCGCCATGCCATTGACACTGCTCAAATAAACTTGGGCTTGTCTGGCAGGCAAAAGGGCTGCACCGGTTTGTTCCCAATGCCAAAGCACACAGTTTTTGGCACGAAGTTTGGTGCTTAAGTCCATTTGTTTAAGGGTCATGGAACCACCAAAGGCGGCCGTCTTACCTTGAATTTGTTCGGCCAAGTAGGCTGCCGCTTCTTCTTTGGTAGCAAAGAAACTGGTCTTATAACCCTTCTTTACTAAATTCTCCTGCAATTTTTGCCATGCAACCATGTTTTTGACCTCCTTCTTACCAGCTGGTAATCGTCCCGTCAGTCCGCATTTCGGTGCCACCACAGAGGGTGCCATTGGGCATACGCCAAATGATCTGGCCTCGGCCAAAGCCACCGCTGGTCACCTTAGGCACAATATTATGACCTTTTCGGGTCAGGGATTGTTGAACATGAATACCCATGCTCTGTTCTACCTCAATCGTCTTTTCACCGGTCCATTGGAAACGCGGTGCATCGAGGGCATCTTGAGGATTCATGCCGTAATCTACGGTGTTGACAACCACTTGCATATGTCCTTGCGGTTGCATAAAGCCACCCATGACACCGAAAGGACCGACCGGTTGGCCGTCTTTCATTAAGAAACCGGGAATAATGGTGTGATACGGCTTCTTACTTGGCGCATAGACGTTATCGTGCGCTTCATCTAAGGTGAAGTTGTTGCCACGGTTGTTCAAGGAAATTCCTGTACCGGGCACGACCACGCCAGAACCAAAGCCGGCATAGTTGGATTGAATATAGGAAATCATGTTGCCTTCACCGTCTGCAGCGCAGAGATAAATGGTTCCACCGCAGTGGGGATCTCCGGCTTCGGGCATAATGGCTTTTTCGCCAATTAAGGCGCGACGTTTGGCAGCATATTCTTCCGATAACAATTCTTCCACGGTCACGGTCATGTTACGCGGATCGGTGACATACTTTTTAGCATCGACAAAGGCCAGTTTTAGGGATTCCATCATTTTATGATAGGTATCTGGATGTTCCCTACCACCCAGTTCAAAACCTTTGAGAATGTTTAAGGCCATAAGCGCTGTGATACCGTGTCCATTTGGCGGAATCTCATAGACATCGTAGCCTTTGTAATTACAGGAAATCGGTTCTACCCATTCCGGTTGGTATTGAGCCAAGTCTTCCAAGGTCATCTTGCCCCCGGTCGCTTGGGCAAAAGCAACGATCTTTTTGGCTAAATCACCGCGATAAAAAGATTCGGCATTGGTTACACCAATTTCGGTTAAGGTGCGAGCATGATCCGGTAAAGTAGCGATATCGCCAGGGCCAAAGGGTTTGCCGTTGGGAGCAAAGGTCGAGAACCATCCTTCAAACTCTTCGCCTTTGAGAGCTTTCTGATACATAGCATGCGCACTCTGCCAAGCTGAACCTACCGTAGGTGCAACAGCAAAACCTTGAGAAGCGTACCGTACAGCCGGTTTCACCAATTGACTCAAAGGAAGTTTACCAAAGCGATTTGCTAAAGCAGCCCAAGCTGCCGGAGCACCGGGCACGTTGACCGCCGGCCATCCATATTTAGGCATTTCACTGTGTTTAGCTTTTAAGTCGGCTAAGGTTTGTGCCATGACAGAAGGACCGCTGGCGTTGATTCCGTAAAGTTTTCCTTGGGTCCAGAGAATCGCAAAAGCATCTGCTCCAATACCGTTGGAACAGGGTTCGCAAACAGTTTGGGTCACGGCAGCAGCAATGGCTGCATCAATAGCGTTGCCGCCCTGCATCATCACTTCTAAACCGGCTTGAGCAGATTGCGGTGTGGAGGAGGCAACCATCCCGTTTTTGGCAAAGACGACCTGCCGACGAGAAGGATAGTGATATAACAAGGGGTTCATGAAACGATCACTCCTTTAGTATTGTTGAAGTTCAATCTTCTAAGAAAATATTTCGCCATCCTTAACAATTTCCCTGCATTTTCTCGTAAGAAGATACAGGAGGATTTTAAACCTTTGGCGAATACAATAAGCAGCATAAAGATGTTCAAAGAAGCAAATTCATGTGCAGAAGAGGTGGATAGATGATCTACGAATCGAAACTTTTAACACCGATTGGTGAATTATTACTGCAAAGCGACGAAGAGGCCCTCATCGGTGTTTATTTCCCCGGCGAAACCTCTACCACTCCTTTTTTACCCGCTAAGTTACTCCCCGATTCGCAACTTCCTCAAGTTTTGCAACAAACCAAGCGAGAGTTACAAGGATACTTTGCGGGAACAGTCAAAGAATTTTCGGTACCTCTCACCTACCATGGCACGGAGTTTCAAATGCAGGCATGGGAAGCGCTGCGAAAGATTCCCTTTGGAGAGGTGCGAACCTACCAGCAGCAAGCGACCTTAATTGGAAATCCTAAGGCCTTACGAGCGGTGGGAGGAGCGAACCATGCAAACCGGATTAGTATCATTATTCCCTGCCACAGAGTGATAGGTAAAAATGGCAAGCTGGTGGGTTTTGGCGGTGGACTCTGGCGCAAAGAATGGCTTTTACAGCATGAAATGAAGTATAGGTAAATTAAATAGAACGAACCCCCAACATTCCGTAATACAAAGTGTTGGGGGTTTTATTGAACACAGGTGCAATTTACCGACCATCACTATCATCCTCAAAATCATTTTGACACCGTTCATTTCCCGACTCGCGCGGTTGTATTACTTATGCTGCAACAGCAACAAAAGCGATTGAAGCAGCTTCTGAGGCAAAAAGAGTATGGTTCGAAGCAGCTTTAGAAGATGGTTTCGAATTTCCCGAACCAAGTGCAGACGACTCCTATTCAGGTCAATTTAAGTTTAGACTTCCTAAATCATTGCATCGCCAGCTTTCGGAACATGCAAAGCGTGAAGGTATAAGTATGAACCAATACTGTTTGTTTCTGCTGACCAAATATGATACTGCATATACAAGAGATCACAAATAAGTAGGTTACCAGATTGCATCAACACCGAACATTCACATCATCGCCAAATCTATAACCACCTATTGATAAAGTTGTGTTATCAATAGGTGGTTATTTTTTTGCTTGAATTTGGGTTGAAGGGATTTTTAGGGGGATCCATACCGATGTTGACATGAGTAGCCCTTACTTCAAAATAAGACTGATTTAACTTTTTAGTGTTACAATATACAATACATAACAATCCTTAGGATAACCTTCCTTAGGTCCAGCGGACCATCCTTCACCCAAAAAAAGCAATTGGGGAATTTGATCTTTAGTTAAAGCAAGAGCCGCTGCTGTCCCGTATACAAGATCTCTTCTGGAGCGGGGTTCTCCAATATTCCAAACAACTGCAGATTTTGAATCCAGCGGCTTCATTACTTTCCAGGTGACAATGGCCTCAGATGGATTTTTCATAACTTTAGATCTATATGCTATATAATCACCTGACACCTTTATATTCTTCGAAAATATTTTTCTTATGCCATCTGTTTTTTCATCTTCTATTATACCACTTGTCCCATTTGAATTAAAAAAAATGAATCCATCTTCGTTTTCATAATTTCTTCTCTCTAAAATCACTGAATCTTTCTTTGACAATAATATACCATTGTCAAACTTACCCATGTTTTTTTTTGTCTGCTGTTCAAGGGAATAAACACCATAACCCCCTTCTCCTTTATCACTGCTCCAATAATACACAATTTTATCGTCATTAATATAGGCAGCTTGAAGCAATTTACTATCAACCGGTAAAGCTAAATCATCCTCGGACAACGAACCTTCTTTAATAAATTCTAGTTCATCCCCATCTTTAATTTTATATATTTGTACAGAGTCCAAACTATCTGATATGCCAAGCATACATGTGGCATTCGCATTGATCACATAGGATGAAAGACTTTCTACCAAAGATAGAGGACGAACAACAACTTCACCCTCTTTATACTGCCATATATAAGCTTCGGTTTGATCATGAATTTTATTAACCAAAAACAGACTTTCGTTCAGTTGAGTGAAAGAAACCTGATTGAAATCGTGCGGAAGATTTGTCTTAAATGTCAATTCACCCGTCTTTAGAATCTTTTCCTCGTTCCAATCGTAAATATCATATGCACATCCTGCAGCAATGTCACGCACAATTAACACGATTTCGTCATATAACCAATATAAACTCGCATTGGGATATGGTTCATCTTTATGATAATCAATTGGCAAAATTAGCTCAGCAATATTGGTGTTGTATGTATCGCCTGTGCCATCTTCAAGTATTCTACACGAAGCGAGCACCATAATAGATAATGCAAAAATAACAATCATTTTATTGAAAAAACTCTTCATTTAGTCTCCTCGTCAACGCTTCCTATTATCCCTATGTTATCATCAAATTTCAAGATAATGATAAGCGAATGAAATATAGATGTCAATATTACAGGAATTATAAAACCGCCTTCAAGGAATAAACGAAAGCAGTTTTATTGTTTTGAGAGGATCTTATTTAATAAGATCATCCAAACTTTTACTATTTATCGAGTTACTGAAACTCAACAATTCGCGCTTGATTATATAAATCTGTATAAAGATTGTTTAAATGTTCACCAACTAAATCAACTTGTGATACTAGAATCCCTTTCTTTTTCAGCTGATCATTAATCAACAAATCGGCAGCCAAGTATTTTTGCCTTACCGGAACAACGAAAGCTCTAATATATTCATCATATGCCATACCAAAACTTATAGCTAAGGTTTCAGTATAATTATTGTATGCTAAGTAACCTTTAGGATCAGTGGTTTTCATTTTACTATCCATGGACAATTCATATTGATATGCTTCCTCTATGGTTACTATGTATCCAAGGTTTATCGCTTCTTGATATAGCAATTCATTTCTTATCAATATATCTAATATGTCTTTTCGTGATTTAGCATTTGATTCGTTAGTAATTTCTGAAACAAGATTCTTATATTGAACTTGGTCAATTTCCCCATTTTGAAAAGCTGTTTCTGCATATAGCAAATTCAACTTAATGTTAATTTTATCATTTGCTTCTAGTCTAAGAACTTCACTAAGGTAAATATTACTACCATTTACAGAGGCTACTACTTTTAAACTGCTATCTTTGATCCTACTATTATATTGATTCATAGTCTCAACAATTATACCTTCTTGTTTAGAAAAGGAAGGCGTTCCACTACTGACAAACATAGAACCAAAAGAAACTATCATTAATAAAAAAATAAAAGCAAGAACCGGATAGAATCTATTTTTCAATAGCTTCATGTCTAATTCACCTCCGTTAGTACTCTTCTAGATACTGTGTTCCCGCCATCATACCACATTACGTTTGCCCCGGCACCAACTACACGAAAAGTTACATAAGAGTAATCGGTATAAGTTACTTGAAGCAAGCTTACACTAGGAAGGGTCTGCCCACGGTTTATACCATAAATATAATCTGCAACATTATTTGAGTTAGTATTATAATCAATCGAGCTATCAAAACCGTATAAATCAGCAGTTATATTATCCAGATATAGGTGCGATATATAATCAGCAACATTATATGTATAATCAAGCATATTCCCCAACTCATAGAATTGCACAGAAACATTATGTCCTGTAGCATACATTGGCCACATCGTTGTTTGTCCAGACGTTTGTGGAACGTAGGTAATTGTATGAATGGTTTGGAAATACATGGTATTTCTTACACCCTCTATATTAGTAAAATACAGGCCGCTACTTAATGCATAATAAGATTTCACTGCAGCAAAAGCTTGGTTGAAACCGATACTCATTAACATAATAACAGAAATAACAAGAATGAAACGTTTCTTTGAAAACAACATATTTGTCTTCCTTATTCTTATATAGATCAAAAAATCTAAACTAAACCCAACGGAATCACCTTATTTCTTATTTCGGATATTTCTGAGTACAACGTCACTAAATGAGCTTGTAGACCGCATTGGATGTGCATGAGGAGGTGCAAAAACTTATGATGTGAGTCCGAATGTAATCTTGGGGTGGAAAAAGAAACTGCTCGGTAAAGGGCGTTCAAGTATGCAGCAGAAGACAACGGTAAAAGATGACAGAAGTGAAAACGGAAAAATGCTGGATGAGATGTTAACCGAGAAGGAAGCTTTAGAGAAAAAGATAGAGATCCTTGAGAAAGATGTTTACCGTCTCCAGCTTGAGCGCGATATCTTGGAAAAATCCGGTGAAACCTAAAAAAAAAGATCAGGGCATCAGTCTTAAAACGTTATGAATCGAGAAAAGGCCGTAGTGATTGATGCCCTGCGTGATAAATATCGGCTGAAGGATTTACTCAAGTCCCTTAATATGGCCAAAAGTAGCTATAGTTACCAAGAAATTTCTCTTTATGGTCCGGATAAATACGAGGATTTACGAAAAAGCATTAAATAGATTTTTTCCAAGGCGAAAGCTCGGTATGGATACCGCCGTATACATCAGGTTGTGAAAAAGAGCGGGTTGAAGATCTCTGAAAAGGTTATTCGGAGAATAATGCGAGAAGATCATCTGATCGTTCCTTATATTCGTAAAAAGAAATATAACTCGTACTTGGGTGAAATCAGTCCCGAGGTTGAGAATATTATAAACAGAGATTTTGGAGCTGGGCAACCAAATACGAAGTGGCTTACCGATTTAACCGAATTTCATATTTCGGCCGGTAAAATCTATCTGTCTCCAATGAATGATTGCTTTGACGGGTATATTGTTGCATGGACAATTGGGACGTCACCTGACGCCGATTTGGTAAACAATATGCTGGAAGAGACTCTCTCAACGTTGGAGGTGGGAGAGCATCCTATAGTCCATTCTGATAGAGGTTTTCATTACCGTTGGTCAGGATGGATAGAATTAATTAATAAAGCTGGACTTACTCGCTCCATGTCAAAGAAAGGTTGCTATCCAGATAACTCTGCATGAGAGGGGTTCTTTGGACGGTTAAAGAACGAATTTTTCTTTTGTAAATCTTGGATAGGCATTTCCAAAGATGAGTTCATGAGTGAGCTAGATGTTTATATGAGATGGTACAATGAAGAGAGGATAAAATTATCTCTTGGGGGAATGAGTCCCCTAGAGTATCGACGTAGTCTCGGTTTAGTTTCTTAAGTCCAAGAAAACGTCCGCACCCCCATTCGTTAAATAAAAAACACACACCTTTCTCCATTTGCTTCTCATAATAGTAAACGGAGGAAGCAGGCGTTTCCGGACACTTAATTAAAATAATTTTCTTATTTTTTTGCTGCTATCTGTTTTTTAAACCACCCTCTGTTAGTGTTCTTCAGTTAATAAAGAGGTATTATGTGAAGAACTCCTTAACAAGTTTTTGTGACCGGAGCCCCTGTGAACGGTACCCCATCAATAGTCCCTGAAACCTTCAAGGTATAGGTTTGACCACTAATTACGCTATGGTTTCTGGCAATAACCAAGTAGGAAGTTGCAGAGCCCGACCAAGAGTCGACAAGAATAGTCCCATGCCACAGTTCTAAGGTTGCTTCGATTTGTTTACCAATTTCGTTAATTCTTACACTACAATAAGCAGTTGTTCCTGTAAAGGTCAGAGTTGGTGTTACCGATATGGCTCTAACTGCGGCACTCATCACTGAACTACTTGCCAAAATGGAAACTAAAACAATTGTCAGCAGTATCCTCTTCAAATTAATCACCCCCTTTCTCCATTTGCTTCTCATAATAGTAAACGGAGGAAGAGGGTGTTTCCGGACACTTACCAAAAAAATTTTATTATTTTGTCTTCACTTCATATTAATATTTTCGCATTTGCAGAATATATATGCTTTGTGTAAATTAAGGACGCTAAACACCACTCGGAGGTGGTCCCAAAGCGAAATTTTCGCTTTGCAGTTGATATCTCACGAAAACCGCATCAGCATCCTAATTCCCTGCCACCGAGTGATAGGTAAAAATGGCAAATTGGTGGGTTTTGGCGGCGGACTCTGGCGCAAAGAATGGCTTTTGCAGCATGAAATGAAGTATAGGTAAAGTATAGGCAAAGTAACGGCACCTCTTAGCATTCGTTGTGCATGAATGCATAAGAGGTGCCGTTCTGTCTAATTTTATCGCAGCTTTTCTTTATCGTACCAATGTAGAACTGAATTTCTCAAGCAGATGCTAATCCACGGTAATTCCAAAGATTTCTTCAGCTAAACTGATACCGGTATCAAGAGTCAGATCCAATACCTTTTTGTCATAAGGTTTTAAGAAAGCTTCATTATACAAAGGGATTTCATAAACCTCTTCCTGTATGATCGTTACAGCCTCTTGCACCAACCGAATGCGTTCTTCTTCATCAACCGAGTTGTGCAACTGAACAATGGTTTCGTATAACCGCTTATCGGTGCCGCCCTGGTCTAAATAACGCTGATAACTGTTTAACCATCCATATTCACTGTAAATTGATAGAAATGAATCTAAATAATCCAGATAATCGGTAACTGGTCTTTGGAATGAATCAAACTTCACCATTATATCCGTTTCTTCGCTGTATACCGGTTGCAAATAGATCTTATGTTTTGCTAATTCTTCGATGATGATATCATACACAGGATGATCCGAATAGCTATATGTAGTATCGTTAATTCCCATGAATGTTTGATCTATTATGCTTAGTGTGATCCCATCGGGATATCCGGCATCGGTCAGTAATTGGGAGATCTCCTGATCAGTCAACGGTTGCGTCCCTTCAACATATGCTGGGCTCGTTTGACTCAATAGACCGTTCTCGTTGCGTAATAACGACTCTCCTAAAATCGTGTATTCATCGCGAACTTTTTCAACGATCTCATCAACATCAAGTGCTCCCGATATCGCTTGCCGCACTTTTAGAGAATTTAATGGTGCTTTGCTTATGTCTAACGCTAATCTCAGTGTAGTGATTTGATTGTAATCTTTAAAATAGAGCAGATCCTCATCAAGCAACAATTCCGCTTCATATTCTTTCAACATTGGATTTAATTCAACAAGATCGATTATTGAATGCCAAAAAGCATAATAATCATATTCACTATTCAATAAGCCCTCAAAGGCATTCTTGAAATCCATGTCTCCACGAGTAGAAGCAAATCTTATTTCTTTAACCTCTGGTTCACCTCGCCAGTAATTATTATAAGCAATCAGCGTTTTATAAGCACCAACTGCCTTTTTTTCTTCACTGAGCACATAGGGTCCACTGCCGATAAAGGTATCATAATTGTTGGTATACTTTATATCCCATATATCGGTAACATCCCCATAAAAAGTTTTCAATCCCGGATCACGCATATGAAATTGTTTCGGTGCATCCTTTTCAGTGCGTTCATTCGGGTTTAATGCTTTTGTAATCCCAAAGGTCAAATACCTCAAAAGATAAGGATCCGGTTCTTCTAAAACGATTTCGAATTGATAGGGGGTTTCATAATGTACCTCAAGGATATTGAGAAAGTATTTCATCTTATCAATTTCGTTCACGTTCTGAATTTGACGAAGAAGTGTATCGACGCAATCCGTAGCATCTAAGGTCGTTCCATCGTGAAAAGTCACTCCTTCATGGATCTTCAGACGAAGAGTAGTCGCATTTTTAAACTCATACTCTTCCACCAATTGCGGATGGATCTGGCCTTCGTAATCGATGGTAAACAAACTATCGTATATTAATTTGTAATAATCCTGGCCAAAGTATTCATTAAAGGGTATTTCACGAACACCTCCATGAAACACTAATATAGAATCTCCTGCGGGAGAACAACCGGAAAGGATCAGAATTATGACCAACAACGCAAAAAGAATTTTTGCTATGATGTGTTGGTTCTTCATTTTTGACACCCTTCTTCTCAACTTTAATCACCCCCTTTCTCCATTTGCTTCTCGTAATAGTAAACGGAGGAAGAGGGTGTTTCCGGACACTGGATTAAAATAATTATTCTATTTTTTTACAGCTACCTGTTTCATGCTCTCTGCGATGCGTATAATCACAGATTTATCTAAATCACTGTTCACCATAAAGACCATGGTGTTTCTTCTGTCCATCCAGATTAGATTGTTGGTGTTGGACCCTTCATCAGCACGATAAAAATCTGCCTTGATCCCGTTAACGGTTACTTCTTCCCGTAAACTCTCGACATTTTTTGCAATAAGTTCGGTATGAGTGCCCTCATTAGCCTTATAATACTCAATGACAATTCCACTTTGGCTATTTTGCTTTTGGTACAAACGCCCGTGCG
>Ga0334882_1003191_pt1 | contig 15347 bp, 15 predicted proteins | sample GraSluR1_MG_5_FD_207226 | JGI IMG/M metagenome (GOLD analysis project Ga0334882, IMG submission 207226) | Sludge microbial communities from methane-producing bioreactor in Wageningen University, Netherlands - Granular Sludge_15_04-R1 | ecosystem: Engineered > Bioreactor > Anaerobic >... | reverse complement strand
TTTTCTTAAATTAGGGTAGAACTTGTTTAAAATTATGTGTAGAATATTAATGAAAAAACAAAAAAATAAAGATAGCAAAGGAGAATAGAAATGGAAATTAAAATGGTAAGGCTGGAATTTCCGGAAGATGCAAATATCATACTAGGGCAGACTCATTTCATCAAAACTGCTGAAGATATTTATGAAATAATGGTTTCCAACGTGTCCGGTATGAAATTCGGAGTTGCCTTTAATGAAGCCTCCGGCCCTTGCTTGGTAAGGGCTGAAGGGAATGACAATAAATTAAAATCATTAGCCATTTCCAATATAAAAGAAATTGGAGCAGGACATGCCTTTATTATAATTATGCAGGACGCTTTTCCGATTAATGTTTTAAATGCAATTAAGCAGTGTCCCGAAGTATGTCATATATTCTGTGCTACTGCTAATCCGGTGGAAGTGCTGGTGGCTGAGACAGAGCAGGGTCGTGGTATAATTGGGGTTATTGATGGGTCTCCACCTAAGGGAATAGAAAAAGAAGAAGATGTTGTAAAAAGAAGAAAGTTTTTAAGAACAATTAATTATAAACTTTGATATTGTAACTGCAGTTTCTTCTAAACAGTGTCGATTATTATCTTTAGATAAGTAGCCGTTATCTATTTTATAATTATCAGAGATAAGTATTTTTTAAAACAAGGCTTTCGCTATATTCTATCATCTGTTTCGAGAAAATATATTAATAATTTATGTGTTAATATAAATTATTGTTAAATTTTATGATTTTTAGGAAAGGTTATCATTGTGATTCAGGTTAAAAAACTAAGCAAAGTTTTTCATGATAAAAAAAGAGGCGAGATAATTGCGGTCAATAATATTGGTTTTCATTGTGAAAAGGGACAGATATTCGGCTTGTTGGGACCCAACGGTGCCGGGAAAACTACTACTCTGAGGATACTGGCGACTATGATGACTCCTACGTCAGGAGAGGCTTTTGTTAACGGGTATAATGTAGAAAAAGAAGCTCATAAGGTCAGACAAAGTATTGGGTTTCTTTCCGGCGAAACAGGGTTGTATGATAGGTTTACCCCACGTGAAACCATTCTCTTTTTTGGAAAAATTAATGGTATGAGTAGGCGTGAGATAGAAAAGAGAATGGCAGAGATATTCCAAATATTAGGAATAAAGGATTTTCAGGATGTCAGGGTTGACAAGCTTTCTACCGGCATGAAGCAAAAACTGTCAATAGCAAGGGCAATTATCCATAATCCCCCTGTATTGATTTTTGATGAACCTACAGTAGGACTGGATGTTATTACCGCTAGAGTAGTAATTGAATATATCAGGGGATTTAAAAAACAGGGGAAATGTATTATTTTTTCTACACACCAGATGCATGAAGCAGAAAAGTTATGTGATGATATTGCCATCATTCATCTTGGCAGGATTCTTTCCATGGGTACGCTGGAAGAATTAAGAAAGAAGATTTTAGTTGCAGACCTGGAAGAGATATTTTTTAAATTGATAGAAAAAGAGAGTCATATATGAATTGGAATAATATTCGTCTAATATATTGTAAGGAAATTTCCGGGGCTATCCGTGATCGCCGGACATTGATAAGTATGATTATTATACCGCTTATTTTTTATCCATTGCTTTTTTTGGGGATAGGGTATTTTACAATGGCAGGACAGCAAAAATCAGATACTGTGGCTTCAGTTGTTGCTGTAAAAGGAGGCGAATATGCCCCTGGCTTGATAGAAATTTTAAAACAGAATGAAAAAATCCAGATGATTAGCTTGACTGAAGATTTGAGTGAAGGGCTGGAATCCGGAGAATTCTATTTATTAATGGAAATACCTGAAAATTTTAATGTGAATATAAATGAGGAGAGTACTCAATCTATTACTATTCAGTATGACTCAACTGCCCAGTATTCACAGACTGCTAGGAGACGGATTACTGATTTATTAGAAGAATTTAAGCAACAAATTGTTCAGACCAGATTAGAGAAATTAGGGTTAAGTCTTGATTATATCCAGCCATTAGATACTCAGTGGCTGGATATTTCTTCAGACGAAAGAAAGGCCGGAGCAATTTTAGGCATGCTTTTACCATATATAATTGTTATATTAATTTTTATTGGGGCCATGCATTCAGCTATAGATATTACCGCTGGGGAAAAAGAGCGAGGAACGATGGCAACTTTACTTGTAAGCCAGCTTAGCCGACTGGAAATTGTTATCGGGAAATATTTTACAGTCATGACTATTTCTGCTACCAGCATGTTATTGGGATTATTGGGGCTTAGTATTGCATTTCTTACGCCGGCTTATGTATTAGGTGAGTTATCATTAATCAAAATACATTTTTCATTTTACACTTTTATATTATTTTTTTTAATTCTGGCGCCACTAGTAGGATTAGCAAGTGCCATCTTATTATTAATCGGGATATTTGCCAGAAGCAATAAAGAAGCCTCTACCTATGTTACTCCGATTTATATGATAGCTATCTTTTTGGGGATGATTTCGCTGAGCCAGGGAATGGAATTAGCGGAACCCATGTTTTTTATTCCTATTTTAAATAATAGCTTCACTTTTCGGGAATTGTTGATGGGAATTATTGATTGGGAACATATTTTGCCTACCTTGTTAAGCAATGTCACTATAGCTATAATTGCTTTGTTAATAGCAGCCTATTTATTTACCAGGGAAAATGTTCTTTTCCGGAGCTAAACAGGTAAAATATATTTAACCATGGAAAACCATTTCCTTAGAAGGTAGCAATGGATAAATAAATTGGTTTCACCGTGAAAAAGATTAAGAAAAGCAATATTACAATTTTAGACCTGAACTCTAAAGCAGGAAGTTGTATTTACTTAGAAAAATTATATTTAAATAAAATTGCAAGGAAAAGAGCATAACAAAATGTAAACAAGAAAAAGTCAAAAATCTTTTAGAGGTTCTTAAGGCTAATCGCTTTGTGGTAAGATGTTTATTGAATCAGGGTTGATTGAGGTAGAAAAAAGATTATGATGACATTCTCAGATGAAAACAATTGTGATATAGCAGTTATTGGAGGCGGTCCCGCAGGTATGATGGCGGCAGGTCGCGCTGCCGAGCTTGGTTCCAGGGTAGTATTAATCGAAAAAAATAACCAGTTAGGGATAAAGCTTTTAATTACCGGAAAGGGACGTTGCAATTTTACCCATTATGAATTTGCTCGAAATAGTATAGCCGAAAACTTTGGGAAAAAAGGCCGTTTTTTATATAGAGCTCTGGATAGGTTTGGCGTTTCTGCTGTTCTAGAATTTTTCGAATCCCGGGGGCTGGAATGGGAAGTGGAGCGCGGTAATCGTGTCTTTCCTGCTAGTGGGGATGCCGGAACAGTTTTGAAAGTACTAACAGAATATCTAAACAAAGGAAAGGTAAAAATAATCTGTAACGCAAAAGTCCTTGATATTGCGAGTGCCGATGAGGGTTTACAAAAATTTAAAGTAATTTTTAATGAACAGCCTATCTTTTCTGATAAAATTATTATATGCACCGGTGGTAAGTCCTATCCACAAACCGGTTCAACCGGGGATGGATATATCTGGGCGAAAAAATTCGGACATAAGATTAACAAACCTTTGCCCGCGCTAAACCCAGTCAAAACGTCTGAATATTGGGTGCAGGAATTACAGGGTCTAACTCTGAAAAATGTTTCTCTTCAATTATATCAAGACGGAAAAAAAAGGGATGAAAGATTTGGAGAAATGCTTTTTACTCATTTTGGAATTAGCGGACCTATAGTTATGGATATGAGCAAACATATCGGTCAGTTATTGAGAAAAGGCAATGTGAAACTTTGGTTGGATTTAAAGCCTGCCCTGGATTTTAAAAAATTAGATGAAAGAATAAGAAGAGATTTTCTGGAATTCAAAGGCAGAAGGTTTAAAAACTCTTTGAAAAAATTATTGCCTGGCTCTATGGTAGGAGTAATACTGAAGCTTTCCGGGATAGCTCCAGAGAAAAAAGTTGATTACATTTCTAAAGAAGAAAGAAATAGATTGGTGCATCTTTTGAAAGAACTGGAACTTACACCCACCCAATTGCTGGGTTATCAATGGTCTGTAGTAACTTCTGGAGGAGTAGAATTGAGAGAGATCAATCCTGATACCATGGAATCAAAAAAGTTGCCAAATTTATTTTTTGCAGGGGAGATTTTAGACTTAGATGGACCGTCAGGAGGTTATAATTTGCAGGAATGTTGGAGCACCGGTTATCTTGCCGGAGAAAGTGCAGTTAAAGGAGTTACCAGTAAATGACAATAAGAAAATATTTCATTAATCTAATAACAATTATCGTCTGCTTTTTTTTGATAACCAGCATGGCCATTGGAAATGAGGAGATTCAACAAGCAATATATCAATTTAATGGGTTTTCTGGAATCTTTGCTCAAGACTTATCATCTGGCGAAATTTTAATTTCCTATAATCAGGATAAGCTTTTTACACCTGCTTCCCTGGTAAAGATATTTACACTTTTAGCAGGTCTTGAAACACTTGGGGAGGAATACCGCTACCCCACCGCCTTTTATTTTTCCAGTTCTGTACCAGGATATATCGATGGGGATGTATTTATTAAAGGTTATGGCGATCCGACCCAGTCCCCAGAGGTTATAAGGAAAATTGCCCAGGATTTAGTTACTAAATATAACATTCAGCAAATATCTGGTGACATTGTTTTAGACGATAGCATTATTTGCCCTGGAGAATTTTTAGGAAGAGGATGGATGTGGGATGACCAGAATCCGCTTATTGGGTCTTTTATTATTAAAGGAGAGAGTATAGGAGAACCCAGGATTTCTTATTATAAAAAGATGAGTACAGTCTGGGGTGAAATTTTTCATCGGGAGCTACGAAGACAGGGAGTAAAATTTAACGGAGAGCTTAGACTTGGTAGGCTAGAAGAAAATATTCCCGTTAAATCAATTTTTTATTCTGAAACATTGGAAAAAATATTAGCTTATATGATGAGGATGAGTGACAATCAAAGTGCTGAGGCTGTCTTTCGAACCCTGGCACTGTCAGATGATATTGTTGAAATTTCTACAATTAGTCATTCAATTACTTCTTTTTCAGATATTATCTTTGAGAAATTATTATTTCAATGGGGAGATGATTATATTATAGTAGATGGCTGCGGACTTTCAGAATATAATCTGATTACCCCTGCCCAGGTTGTAAAGGCAATTACCTATCTATATGACCAATATGATACAGAAGTTTTAAAATACTTTGCCAATACCAATGAAAGAGGAACTATTCGGCAAAGATTTCCCTTTCAGGTCTGGGGGAAGACTGGAAGTTTGCCATCTGCTTCGGGATTAGCAGGCATTTTCACGACCAAAAGTAATAGGGATGTGGTTTTTTGTTTGATGGAAAATAATTTTACCGGTGAACAGAACAATCCCAAGACTTTTGAGAACAATATAATAGAATTTATTTACGAGAACTATTGAAAATAAATGGAATTATAGTATTGTTGTTGCAGTTTATTATAATTATTTAAACAATGTATAACAATGTAGTACTGATGAATTTAATTAAAACTATTTTATATTTCCCGTTTTTCTGTTAACATAATGAAAAGCTCAGGTAAGATTGCATGACTAGTAAAACTTTTTAAATTATTTTAATTTATGTAAAAGGAGTTTATCATGTCTAAAGATTATATTCTGGAAAGTGGGAATGCAATGCTTCGCACCCTGGTTTATGCAGTGATTTTACTTCTTTATTTAATTCCAGTGTTAGTAGTTTTTTTACACGGATTTGATGATTTTTTTGAATTTTTTCGTCGAATAGCAGGATTAATTGGAATTATATCTTTATTTTTTGCTATTATACTGAGCTCTCTGGTAAAACAGAGCAAAGTAATATTTGGAGCGACTTACCTCAAAGTTCACCACCTTTTTTCTATAACAGGTTTAATACTAGTTACCTTACACCCAATTATTATGGCAATTGACTTCGGCACCTCTAGAATATTTATCCCTAATTTTAGTTCCTGGAATGCCTTTCTTGCCAATGCTGGTCGGCCTGCTTTATATCTTATTTATATTGCTACTATAGCTGTTATCTTAAGAAAAAACATAAAAAAGTACTGGAGATTTTTTCATAGTCTGCTTTATCCTGCTTTTATATTTGGAGCGATTCATGGTATGCGCCAGGGAAGTGATTTAAGGAATATTTCTCTCTATACTTTATTTGTTATCATGATAACTGCAGTAATTGTCAATTTTATTTATAAAAGATACCAGCTTAATTTTAGAAAATAATGACAACCATATATAAATCCTGTTTAATTAAGGTAGATAAGAAGCAAGTAAAAAGATTTTAATAAATGGTATAGTATTATTTTTGGAAATTAACAAGGGGATTGTAAATGCCGATAAATAACCCTATTTATTTACTGCTTATTATTCCAATATTTTTGGGTTGGTTTGCCCAGTGGCGAGTTCGCCAGAGTTATCACAAGTATCTAAAGGTATCTAATAAAATAGGAATTAAGGGAGGGGAGGCAGCTAAAAGCCTTCTTTCTTACCATGGGTTAAATATGCCTGTTTTACTGACCAAAAGACCAATGCTGAATTATTATAATCCACAGGACAAAACATTACACCTTTCTGAACAGATTGCTGAATATAATTCCATTACTTCTATAAGTATTGTTGCCCACGAAGTAGAGCACGCTGTTCAGGATAAACAGGGCTGTAAATTTATGGTCCTGCGGAATAAAATGGCACAATCTTTAGCATTTATGGGTCAATTTAGTCCCCTGATTTTTATGTGGGGGATATTTTTCAGGAATGCACTTTTTATATACCTGGGTATCATCCTGTTGTTCGGGATGGTTATTTTTGCTTTAATATCATTACCAATTGAGTTGAATGCCAGTAAAAAAGCTTTACAGACACTTAAAAAAATAAATATTGCAGATGAAGAAGAAATTGAAATGGTTGCTACTGTATTACGTCATGCTGCCTTGACTTATTTTATTGGAGCAGGACAAAGAATAGCAACTTTTTTATTTATAGTTATGCTACTATATATAGCACACCAAATATAGTAAATTATCAGGAATACAATTATAAATTTAAAACAAAGATATTTTTCCAAAAAGCCTTTAATAGTGAATTTAGATATAGTAAAATAAATTAAACAAAATACTCTCAAAATATTTCTACAATAATTAAGAAACAGATAGGGAAATCAAAAAGAAAGGATACCAATGATAAAAGTCATAAAGCGCAATAATACTGTTCAGTACTTTGACCAGAATAAGATTATAAATGCTATTACTCAGGCTATGCGAGAAACAATCAAGGGAGTAGATCAAGACCTAGCTTACTCCATTGCCCAAAAAATTGAAAAAGATTTAAAGGAATATCGAGATAATGTAACAGTTTCCGATATCCAGGAACGGGTTGAAACAGAGCTAATGAATAGTGAGAGAAAGGATGTTGCGAAATCTTATATTCTATATCGGGAACAGCGTGATAAGTTAAGAGAAATTTCCTCAAAAAATCACAAACTTTTAACAGACGAATTTATCAGTAAATATAAGCATCTTCCTAACCCATTTCCTACTCAGTTAGGTCAGTTTGTATATTATCGGACTTATTCCAGATGGCTTCCTCTGGAAAAAAGGAGAGAATACTGGTGGGAAACAGTAAGAAGAGCGGTTGAATTTAATTGTAACCTGGTGATGACCAGTCAGAGTGAAGCAGAAAAACTTTATGATAATATTTTTCATCTCAGACAATTTTTGGCAGGGAGAACACTCTGGACCGGAGGGAGTGAAGTTAGTTCCAAATACCCTATGGCAAACTTCAATTGCAGTTTTACAGTACTGGATAAATTTAGTATTTTCAAGGAGTTATTTTACCTATTAATGATTGGTTCCGGAGTAGGTGTGAGGGTTCTAAAATCTGATGTGAAAAAATTGCCCAAAGTAAGAACAAATATTAAAATCATTCACGAAGCATATTCCCCTGTTCCCAGGGAGAAAAGAGAAGATTTAACCAGTATTTTTTTTGAAAAAGAGACTGCTCATATTGTAGTAGGAGATAGCAAAGAAGGTTGGGTACAATCTTTAGACTATTATATGAGTATTATATCTAATAAGGAATTCCGGGAAATTAACACAGTTATCTTTAATTATAATAATGTCAGGCCTAAAGGGGAAAAACTAAAAACATTTGGGGGTACTGCTTCTGGCTATGAAAGTTTGAAAAAAATGTTCACCAAGATTGATAAGGTTGTGAAAAATGAATGTTTTGGTATTTTTAAAAAATTAAGACCTGTTGATTGTATGGATATTGCTAACATTATTGGACAAAATGTGGTAGTTGGTGGTGTTAGGAGAACCAGTGAGGTAATACTATTTGATAGGGATGATCAGGATATTTTAAATGCCAAAAATAGTCTATATGAACAAATTGACGGTAAATGGGTGAAGAATGAAGAGATTGATTTTAGAGAGATGAGCAATAATAGTATTTTTTATACCTCTAAACCTTCCAGAGAACAGCTTTCCTGGCATGTTAAGCAGATGAGATATAGCGGAGAACCGGGTTTTATGAATGCTGAAGCAGCTGCTAAAAGAAGACCTAATTTAGAAGGTGCAAACCCTTGTATGGAAGTTTTATTAGACAGGGAACAGATGTGCAATCTAACTACTGTGAATGTTATGAGGTTTGTCAGTGATGGAAAATTAGCTGAAAAAGACTTATTTGAAGCACAACGCCTTTCTGTTCGGGCAGCTTTTAGAATGACTTTCCTGGATTTAGAGTTGGATCAATGGGACATTAAACATAAAAGAGATAGATTAGTCGGTTGCGGTTTGTCCGGATGGCAAGATATGGTGAACGCTACTGGTATCTCTCCAGAAGAACAATCTAAATTAAGAAAGAAATTAAGAGATATTGCCCGCAAGGAAGCTGAATCTTATGCTCAAAAATTGGGTGTTAACCCTCCTATTTTAGTTACCACGGTTAAACCGGATGGTAATATAGTCCAATTGCCATCTGTCTCAAGCGGTGTTCATTATTCCCATGCACCATATTATATCAGGAGGGTTCGGATTAATGCTTCTGATCCGTTGCTTAAAGTTTGCGAGGAACTAGGATATGATATAAGACCGGAGAACGGACAAACTGAAGAAAACTGTCGGACAAAAGTTATTTCTTTCCCATGTAGCGCTCCGGAAGGAAAAACAAAAAATGATGTTTCAGCTATAGAGCAACTAGAAAATTATCGGGCTTTTCAAAAAGAATATACAGATCACAATACCTCAATAACTGTTCATGTAAGAAACAATGAATGGGAAGAAGTTGAGGAGTGGCTATGGAATAATTGGGACGATATTGTTGCAGTCAGCTTTGTATCACTAGATGATAGTTTCTATGCTCAAATGCCTTATGAAGCGATCAGCAAAAAGGAATATGAAAAGAGAGTAAAGGAAATGGTACATTTTATTCCTTCTCTTATTTCAAAATATGAAAAAGATGAAATGGTAATTGATCCGGGAGATGAATCTTGCTCGAACGGTGTTTGCCCGATTAGATGACTATTTAGTAAATTCATTTAACCATGTAAAACCACAAGAAAAAATCAAACCTCTTTTAGAGGTTTTTAAAGTCACCCAATTTGCGGGTGCGATATTTCTTTTTACAATATGTAAAAAAGGAAAAGAGGAGGTCTAAAAAATGGAAAGTGTGTATAAAATTATTGAAATAGTAGGTACCAGCGAAAAATCATGGGAGGACGCAACAAAAAAAGCCCTGGAGACAGCTTCTAAATCCATTCAGGATATCAGGGTAGCAGAAGTTAAAAAGCTTGATATAAAAATCAATGAAGATGGAAGCAAGGTTTTTCGAGTTAGATTAAATGTTTCATTTAAGTATAGAGGTTAGTTAGACTTTTAACATTATCTAATTGCTTTAACAACATTTAAAGGGGCGAGAACTGGATTAATTTATTCTTGAAATAATAATTAAATCAGTCTTGCTCCTTTTGTTTGTCAAAAATGCATAGAGCATCAGGATTATTCCAAAAGTGATAGCCATATCGGCTATGTTTAGTATGCCGGTTCGAAGGTTTCCTATTCCAAAATTGAGAAAATCTATCACTATACCCCCGTAAATAATCCGGTCAATAAGATTACTCAAACCCCCGCTTATTATCAGCGAGATTCCTACTGAAGACAATTTTGAAAGAGATTTTGAAAACAGGTAATACAGGGATAATATAAGCAGTGATATGGCGACTGCTACAGTAAAAATCCAGAACCGCCATTCATCCGGTAACGATGAGCCCATACCCAGGAAGGCTCCCTCATTATTTGCAAGTTGTATCCTGATTATATCCCCGAACAGAGTAATTACTGAGCCGGACTCTAGTAATTGCTTCGCCACAAACTTTGTAAGCTGGTCACAGCCTATAGAAATAACGGATACAAATAATAATATAAAAAATCTATTAAATTTTCTTTCCATCAAAACTATCTCTTCTTGAATATTGACTCAATTGCCGTTTGTTTATACTATCATAGTTTTTAAAATCAGTAAAAACAAATTCTTCAATTAGTTTTTTGGCTATTGGTATAACCTGGAAATCAGGTAAGATAAAAGAGGATACCTAAAAAGTGAGAAATACTTCCACCAAGGACAAAAAGGTGCCAGATAGTGTGGTGATAGGGTATTTTAGGTGTAAAAAAGAAGAATATTCCCAGCAAATAAAATAATCCTCCCGCGATAATCCACAGTAACATATTTATGGGTATGCTCATAAGCAGCGGTTTAATTGCGGCAAGAATTAATAATCCCATTACAATATAGAGTATTACTGAAATAACCTGAGTTTTTTTAAAAAAGAAAGCCTTCATAGATATGCCTATTAGTGCAATACCCCACACTAATCCAAAAAGAGTCCACCCCCACGAACCGCGTAATGAAATGAGTGTAATTGGTGTATAGGAACCGGCAATCAAAAGGTATATTGCCGAATGATCAAATACCTGAAAAGTCCTTTTTATTTTAGTCTCTGGCAATCCGTGGTAAATAGTGGAGGCAAGATACAAAGTTATCAGGGTTGTTCCATAGATAGTAAAACTTATTATTTGCCAGATATTGCCTTTTGTAATAGCTATAAAAAGAAGAACTATGAAGCCAGCAACACTTAATATTGTTCCGATTCCATGAGTAATCGTATTAGCTTTTTCCTGATAAGCCATGTTTGTGGCTGCAATGGAAGCATTTTTTGTTGCATTATTTACCAGGGTATCTATGAAATACAAAAAATTTTTTATGCTCATAATAATATAATTAATCTACTTTTTGTTGAATTATTAATCTTATAACATGACAAAGGATAAAAAGCCAATTGTTATAAATGACCGCAAAAATTATAGCACAATAATTGCTAGCAGTAAAGAATTAATCAGAATATTGTTAATATAACACATTCTTATTATTACAAATAATTAATACATTTTTAACAATAACCCATGAAAATAATATGCATGTTATGCATCAAGCCAGGTTTTTTTGGTATTGATAACGAGAGTTATGGTCTAAGATTTTTTTTCTTAGCCGTATACTGACAGGTGTTATTTCAATCAATTCGTCATCCTGTATAAATTCTAAGGCCTGTTCAAGGGTAAAATCTTTCGGTTTTTCTAATCGCAAAGCTTCATCAGAACCGCTTGCACGCATATTGGTAACATGTTTTTTCTTATTAACATTAACTTCCAGGTCATTATCTCTTTTGTTTTCCCCAACAATCATTCCCTGGTAAACTTTAGTTGCCGGCCCGATGAATAAATTGCCCCTGCCCTGGGCATTATATAAACCGTATGTACTGGAAACACCGTCTTCGAAAGCAATTAATACACCCTTAGAACGGGATGGGATATAGCCTTTGTAAGGTTGATATTCTAAAAAAAGGTGATGCATAATTCCTTTGCCTTTTGTCAGGGTTAATAATTCGCTGCGAAAGCCAATCAGACCTCTTGCCGGGATTTGAAATTCAAGACGTAGCTGGTCAGAAGAAAAATCCTGCATACTTACTAATTCCCCTTTACGAATTCCACAAATACGCATAATGGTATTATAGTATTCTTTGGGTATGTCACAGGTCATAAGTTCTATTGGTTCATATTTTTTACCATCGATATTTCGAAAAATTACCTTTGGTTTGGATACTTGAAACTCAAATCCTTCCCTGCGCATATTTTCAATAAGAATAGAAAGGTGCAATTCTCCCCTTCCGGAAACACGAAAGGTATTCATTAACTCTGTTTGTTCTACCCGGAGACTGATATTAGTTTCAATTTCTTTATAAAGCCTCTCTCTTAGATGACGAGAGGTAACAAATTTACCTTCCTGGCCTGCAAAAGGACTATCATTAACCTTGAAATCAATAGCGAGAGTAGGCTTATCAATCAAAATTTTAGATAATGCTTCCGGGTTTTCCTGATCGGCTATAGTTTCTCCAATGTTTGCTTCACTGATACCAGCCACTGCGATTATTTCACCGGAAAAAGCCTGCTTGGTTTCAACCTTTTCCAGGCCTTCAAAGATGTACAACTTGACAACTTTGCCCCTGAGTTGTCTTTTATCACGTTTGATTAAAGTAATGTTTTTACCTTCTTCAATTTTTCCACGAATAACCAGTCCAACTGCAATCCTGCCCACATAATCATCATAGTCTAGATTGGTTATCAGCATTTGTAAAGAAGCTTTATTCTCTATAACAGGCGAAGGGACGTATTTTATTATAGATGAAAAAAGTATTTCTAAGTTCTGATTCATAGAATCTGGAGAAAACCCTGCTAAACCCATTCGAGCTGAGGTATAAATTATCGGAAAATCAATTTGATTATCATTGGCTCCTAAATCAATAAATAAATCATATATTTCATTCAGAACTTCTTTGGGTCGAGCGTTAGAACGGTCTACTTTGTTAATTACTATAATAGGAATGATATTTAATTCCATAGACTTTCGTAAAACGAATCTTGTCTGTGGCATTGGACCTTCAAAGGCATCGACAATCAAAAGAACACCATTAACCATTCTAAGTATCCTTTCAACCTCTCCGCCAAAATCTGCATGACCTGGAGTATCAACAATATTAATTTTAGTATTGTTCCATATGACAGAGGCATTTTTGGAAAAAATCGTGATACCTCTTTCCTGCTCCAAGTCATTAGAGTCCATAATTCTTTCTTTTATTTCCTGGTTTTTTCGGAAAGTTCCACTTTGTTTTAACATAGCATCAACCAGAGTTGTCTTGCCATGATCAACATGGGCAACCAGGGCAATATTTCTTAAGTCTTTATATTTCATATCTTAAACCTTTACCTAAGGGTGATTTTGTCTTCAAAAAAATATAACTGAAAAACAGGAAAATATTATCATAATGGAGCTGATAAGTAAAGAATAATATTTTTAAACCCGATACTAAGTAAATAGAAAAATTTTTTGAATTAAAATCATTTTTTTATTGACAGTGAGTTTTTTTTATGCTAACTTAATTTTTAATATTAAATTCGAAAAGGACATAATTAGATGCTAAGGAAACAGAGCCAAAAAATATTTTATTTTAACTTCTATTATTTCTATTTTATTGGCGATGTTTATGCCTTAGTATCGTAACATAAACAAATATCAACAAAACAGATACCATAGGCATGAACATCGAAGATGCCTATGGTATCTTTATATGTAGCAATAAAGCATATAAAGGGCTATAGGTTTTTTATTACCTATAGCCCTTTTTTATTATAAATTTTGCTTTAGGATGAAAAATGAGAGTTAAATTTTGAAAAACTTTCAAAGAGAGAGATAGGAGGTAAAAAGTTGTCAGTAAGAGGTATAAGGGGAGCAACAACAGTAAGTAAAAATGACAGGGAATCCATACTTTCACGTACCAGAGAGTTGTTGCTTGCTTTAAAAGAAACTAATAATTTTAAGAACAAGGATGTTGTCAGTATATTTTTTAGTATGACAGCTGATTTAACCGCTGCTTTCCCTGCAGAAGCAGCAAGACAATTAGGCTGGAATAAGGTTCCTCTTTTTGGCATGCAAGAATGCGACATAGAAGGCAGTTTAGAAAAGTGCATTAGAATACTTATCCAGATTAATAGCCATCAAAGTCAGGAAGAAATGCAATTTTGTTATTTACATGAAGCTAGCAAATTAAGAAAAGATTTATTTGATATGAAAGAAAAGGAAAACAAGAAATGATTTTAGTAATGGATAGTCGCTCAAGCGACAAGGATTTAAATATGATATGTGATAAATTAAAAAGCATAGGTTTTGAATTAGAAGTTAGCAAAGGAAAAGAAAAAATAATACTAGGAATAATCGGTGACACCAGGAAGTTATTGAATTTCCCCTTTCATTCATATCCCGGTGTCATCGATGTATTAAGAGTTTTAAAGCCTTATAAGCTGGCCAGTAGGGAATTCAGAGATCTTCCAACCATTATCAGAATTAATGATGTAAAGATAGGAGGCCAGGAATTAACACTCATGGCAGGTCCCTGTTCTATCGAAAGCGAAGAACAAATCTATGAAACTGCTCAGAACCTTAATAAGCTGGGAATCAAGATACTCCGCGGGGGAGCGTTCAAACCCAGGACGTCTCCTTACAGCTTTCAGGGATTAGGTGTCAGTGGACTGAAAATGATAAATGAGGCAGCTAAGAAGTACAATTTGTTGGTAATTACTGAAGTGATGTCAATTGAACAAATCGATATCATTTCACCTTATGCAGACATTCTTCAGGTTGGTGCCAGAAATATGCAGAATTTTATGCTTTTAAAAGAACTGGGGAAAATAAAAAAACCAATTATGTTAAAAAGGGGAATGTCATCGACGATTGAGGAATTCTTATTATCAGCTGAGTATATTCTATCAGGTGGAAACAAAAAAGTAATCTTATGTGAAAGAGGTATCAGGACATTTGAGAGCTATACCCGCAACACTTTGGATTTAAGTATAGTTCCAGCTATCAAGACATTAAGCCATTTACCCATTATTGTTGATCCCAGTCATTCAACCGGGAGAAAGGAGCTGGTTGGACCTATGTCTAAAGCCGCCATTGCAGCGGGGGCGGACGGGCTTATGATTGAAGTTCATCCGAATCCTAAAATGGCTTTGTGTGATGGAGCTCAATCCCTGGATTTTAATTACTTTGAAAATCTTTTAACAGAAATGGAATTGGTCGCAAAATCTGTTGGAAGAAATCTAAATCATTCCCAGGTTACTATTTAAAAATTGATACGCCGGAGATTCTTAAGTATTTAAAATAAAGAA
>Ga0334882_1003188_pt1 | contig 15355 bp, 12 predicted proteins | sample GraSluR1_MG_5_FD_207226 | JGI IMG/M metagenome (GOLD analysis project Ga0334882, IMG submission 207226) | Sludge microbial communities from methane-producing bioreactor in Wageningen University, Netherlands - Granular Sludge_15_04-R1 | ecosystem: Engineered > Bioreactor > Anaerobic >... | reverse complement strand
CTCCCAGTTCGTCAATCGCCTTTCGCTTCCTGATCATCGAATTGCGAACTTCCAGGTCTCCCTCTATCTTTCGGTAATCCTCGTTGTATTGGGCTACAAACGCATTGTATTCTGCAATAAGAGTTTTCCGGATATCGACAAGCCTTTTTTTCTCCTGGCGGTCGCTCTCGCTTTTTGCAAGAGCGGTGATCCTGTCTATCTCTTCCTCCTTCTCCAGGCCTGCTGCTTTTCTTTCGTTCAGTTCCTGCACCGCATCTTTTAACCAGCTCATGGCTGCTATCTTTTCCTTGAGAGAATCATTCTCGTGACGCATTTTCTTGCCGAGTTCTAATAACTTTTCCTTTGCGCGATTATTGAAATCTTCCGAATCTCCGTCACCCAGAAGGGTTACAGAAAGGGTAAAATCCGCGGGTTCGTATGTCGAGGCCAGGATCGAGACCCTGAAGAACCAGTGACTGGCGTTGTCCTTTGGTTTCCCCGATGGAGCCCTGTGACTTATGAGGTGAGAGTAGGCTTTCTGGCTGCTCTTTACGGCGTTGAAGGCCTTCCCGCCGTCGGCGCGGGAATCGAGCGTCACGGATAGGATGTTGACCGATGTCGGTTGACTTGACGTAACCTCCACGAGGAAACCCTCCCCGGGGTCGCACTTGAAGGAGTAGACGTAGGGAGTGGGTCCCGATACAGTCCCCGATGTCGAATAATCCGCCGCCGCCGGAAGAGCCCACAATAAAAGTGCAGTCATGATAAGCAGGTATACTGGTCTTTTCATTTTCCCATCTCCTTGTCATCGGTGTTTTCTCGCGGGTCCAATTCACGGCCACTGGCCCCGAAAGAACAGCCGGTTTCATCTGCCGGCATTTTTTCCCGGGAACCAGGGGAAGAAGGGACTTGTGTTCTTCATGTATTCGGTATAGCCCTCCTGGGTCTCGGCCATCTTCTTCTCCAGCATCGGTATGCCCGATACCTTCAGAAGCAGGAAGGTTATCGCCAGAGGGCTTAATACCGCGACGAGGCCTCCCTTGAGAGAGAGAGCCATCAGGAAGATACCCCACCACATGGTCGCTTCGCCAAAATAGTTGGGGTGCCGGGTGTACTTCCACAGCCCGTAACGCATCACCCTCCCCTTGTTTCCGGGGTCCTTCTTGAACTGGAAGAGCTGGAAATCCCCTACGGATTCAAAGAAAAAACCTACGCACCATATCGCCAGCCCCAGAGCGTCGAGAAAGGTAAGCCCCCTGGCTGGGTTAAGGTTGATGAAGATCACCGATGAGGCGATCAGGATCATCAGTGCTCCCTGGAGCATGAAAACCTGAAGGAAACTCCTGATAAGGAAATTCTTGCCCCAGTCTTTTCGCCACTTTGCGTAGCGGTAGTCCTCTCCCCTGCCAAGGTTCCGGAAGTGGATATAGATAGCAAGCCTCAAGCCCCAGAGTGTCACAAGGCCAGTCGCCAGTACCTGTCTGGCCTCCGCGTATCCGGGGGCCAGCAGGAAAGTGACAAAGGCTATCAGGACAAAGCCGCCTCCCCAGGCAATATCCGCAAGGGAATTATCCTTCCTCACTACCGCTATAAGGAAGAAAAGAGACATGTAAAGAAAAACCATCAGCAATACAAGAAGAAGAGTATTCATCGAGGCCACCTCCAGATTGTCCGGGCTGATCCCGGACTGATAAAGGGTCTCAGGATGCCATCCCATGTTATTGCGACAAACGGATAGCAGTTTCTAGATTCATATAGATGATATTATCATTCCAGGGTTTTGGGAAGGGCGCCCGGGTTTTCTCAACATCGGAGATGGAGTTCGAGCCTTTCTGGAAAAACCGAACAAAGAGCAGAGCGAGACAACGCTTCAGAGAGATATTACAATGTATCTGAAAGGATGTCAGGAAAGGACCGGCCCATATTAAAAGGGGGGCGGGACATGATGGACAGTTCCATGCTTGTTGTTCTGACGATACTTATGGTTACGGTGTTTTTCATGATTTTCGATGTGTTCAGGATCGACATTGTGGCTATCTTGTGCATGCTTGCCCTCGGATGGACGGGGATCCTGACCCCCGGGGAGGTCTTCAGCGGTTTTTCAAGCAATGCGGTGATAGCAATGATGGCCGTCATGATACTGGGCCATGGTATCGCGAGGACCGGTATCATGGGTCGTTTTTCCTCGGCCGTCATAAAGAAAGTTGGAACGGACCGCAGAAAGATCACGGGTCTATTGTCCCTTTCGGTCGGAGTGCTGTCGGGTTTTATTCAGAACATAGGGGCAGTAGCCCTTTTTCTTCCGGGAATACTCGATATTTCCCGCAGAGAAAAGATACCTCCGTCGTCTTTGATAATGCCTGTGGGTTTTGCGGCGATCCTTGGCGGGACCCTCACAATGATAGGCTCCGGTCCTCTTATACTCATCAACGACCTTATCCGCGATTTCGGGCTCAAACCCTATACCTTCTTCAGCGTTACCCCTGTCGGGGTGATGCTTCTGATCGCGGGCACCGGATATTTCATGATCTTCGGGAAGTATGTTCTTCCAGGCCAGGGGCGGGGAGAGGTCCCATTATCAGTGCAGGACAGGATCATCGAGGCTTTTCATCTTCCTCATCATATCGGGCATTATAGAATTCCCGAAGAAAGTTCCCTTGTTGGTATCTCCACGGAGAAGTCGGGAGCCTGGGACGTTTACAACGTCAATATTCTGGGAATATCCGAAGGAATGGATACCGAATATGCCCCCTGGCGAGAGTCCGTTTTCCGTGCGGGGCAGGAACTGGCCCTTCTGGGAAGTCGGGATAGTGTGGGAGCCTTTGCGTTTGACCACGGATTAAGATCCCTTGAAGAACCCCGAAGGTTTGCGGGGCTCGACGATCCCGGGAGGGCGGGATTTGCCGAGGTGATAATACCTCCCAGGTCCGGGATGGTCGCAAAGACTATCCGGCAGTTCTCTCTGCGAAAACGATTTGCCGTCGAGCCCGTAATGCTTTTTAGCAAGGGTGAGGAGATCAGGGGTGATTTTTCTGATCACAGGATCGATCCGGGCGACACACTCATAGTGCACGGCCTTTGGGAAAATATCACGGCACTCAGGGAGGAGGCGGGTTTTGTCGTGGCCACGCCCTTCGTCGCAGAGAGAAGGGACCGGAGCAGGATCGGGGTGGCCCTGGCCTGTTTTCTTGGATCGATAGTTCTGGTATTGGCGGGGGCTCCGATATCGATGGCCTTTTTCTCCGGAGCCATTGCCATGGTGCTGGCTGGAGTAATATCGATCCAGGAAGCCTACAATGCCATTGATTGGAAGGTCGTTTTCCTTTTGGGGGGGCTTATCCCCCTGGGCACGGCAATGCAGAAAACAGGCACGGCCGCACTGCTGGCGGAGAAACTGATGACCCTTGTACAGGGGGGTCACCCCGTTTTATTGGTCCTTACCGTTGCGCTGCTTTCAACTGTTTTCTCCCTGCTGATGTCCAACGTGGGGGCTGTCATGGTTCTGGCACCATTGGTCATGAACATGGGAGTGATCGGTGGTGTCGACCCCCGCCCCCTTGCGCTTCTTGCTGCCGTCTGCGTGGCAAACTCGTTTCTTTTGCCTACCCACCAGGTCAACGCCTTCCTTATGTCGCCGGGTGGGTACACCAATGCTGATTATATCAAGGCCGGAGGGGGGATGACGCTGGTTTTTATCGTTGTCGCCGTTACTGCATTTCTGGTTCTTTTCATTTGAAATTGAAGTCACGGAGAGTCTTTCAAGGTCAATACTTATAAATCGGAGAGGAGGAAGGATCATGCTTCTGAAACACTTCTTCACAGGGAAGATCGCCCACAGTTCCTACATTCTGGCGGGCAAGAACACCTGTGCCGTTATCGATCCCCAGAGGGATGTGGACATCTATATCAGCGAAGCCCGTTCGATGGGGGTGGAAATAACACATATTCTTCAGACTCATCTCCACGCCGATTTTATCTCCGGTCACATGGACCTGGCAAAGAAAACCGGAGCTTCGATCTATGTGGCAAAGTCGGCCGGGTGCACTTTCGATCACGTTCCACTGTCCGGGGGAGACAGAGTGGAGATAGAGGACATGCGCCTCGATGTTCTGGAGACCCCGGGTCATACTCCGGAGCACCTCGCCTATGTCGTGACCGATATTTCCAGGTCAGACAGTCCCGTTGGGGCCTTTGTGGGGGACACTCTTTTCGTGGGTGATGTCGGAAGGCCGGATCTTTTCCCCGACATGGCGGAGGAACTGGCGGGAAAACTTTATCACAGTCTCCACGAGAAACTCCTTAAACTGCCTGATTACGTGGAGATATATCCTGCCCATGGTGCGGGCTCTCTCTGCGGAAGGGCAATGGGGGCAAAGTGGACCAGCACCATAGGTTACGAGCGCCAGTTCAACCCTGCCCTGCAGATAGGAGACAAAAAAGATTTCGTACGGTCACTGACAGAGAACATGCCCCCGGCTCCGGACCATTTCAGCCGGTGCAGCGATATAAACCGCCACGGCCCAACCCTGGTATCAGCCCTTCCCGTCATGGAGGAACTGGATCCGAAGAGTTTCCTCGAGAAGATGAAAGACCCGGGCACGGTTCTTCTTGATACGAGGAGCTATTTTGCCTTTGCGGGTCAGCACCTCGAGGGGGCATGGCACCTGGATCTCAACGGCAACTTCCCCACCTTCGCCGGTTGGGTAATGCCCCTGGACAAGGATATCCTGCTGGTAGCCGATGACTTCAAAAGTGCCCAGATGGCCAACACCTGGGCCCGAAGGGTTGGCGTGGACAGGATCGTCGGGTATCTCGACGGCGGCATGGCGAACTGGACCGCCCAGGGGCTTCCGTCAAGCCATATTGAGGCGATCTCCGCCGGGGATCTCCATAAAATGATCGACGGAAAATCCAACTTCATTCTTCTGGATGTCAGGGCGCCCCTCGAGTTCGAGGACAGCCACATTGAGGGCGCTGTAAACATCCAGGTCTCTGACCTCCGCACCCGATATGTGGAGTTGGAAAAGGAAAAACCGGTCGTGGTCATGTGCAGTTCCGGCAACCGTTCGAGCCTCGGGGCGAGCATTCTGAAGCAGCACGGGTTCAGGTACGTCACAAATCTCGCCGGAGGCATGTCCGGCTACAGCGCTGCCGGTTACGTCAAGGAATGCCGGGCCTGCATGAACCCTCATGGTTCGAGGTTCTTCACCCAGTTCTCGGAAGTGAGGAAACACTGGGACATATCCTGAGAGAGAGGGGGAAGGTGAAGTGGATTATCTGAAGGAGATCCGTTGGTCGCCCTACGTTGTTGGAGCCGCGATCGGTGTGCTGAGCTGGCTCAGTTTTCTGATATCCCGAAAGCCTCTTGCCTGTTCCACGACTTTCGCAAAAGCGAGCGGGATGGTCGAGAAGATGATCCGCGGAGAGATCGTCGACAGCAAACCCTATTACCAGAAAGAGAAACTTGTCATCGACTGGCAGTGGATGCTTGTTACGGGGATAGTTTTCGGGTCCCTCTTTTCGGCTCTTCTGTCCAGTGATTTTCACTTCCAATTGGTGCCCGCCCTATGGGCCTCAAGGTTCGGTACAGGAGCGGTGAAGAGGATCCTGGCTTCCCTGCTGGGTGGGGTGTTCCTCGGTTTCGGGGCAAGGTGGGCCGATGGCTGCACCAGCGGTCACGGTATAAGCGGGACAATGCAGCTGGCCCTGTCCAGCTGGATCTCGGCTGCCTGCTTCTTCATCGGGGGGATCGTTACGGCAAAGATCCTCTTCGGGTTTTGACGGGGGGTATGAGCAGATGTCAGCACAGATCATGTCACGTGCCTGGAGCAGTCGGACAAGCCAGCTGATACAGGGTTTTCTGTTCGGCCTGGTTTTTGGTTTTCTGCTTCAGAAGGGCGGTGTCACAAAATACGATGTTATAGCGGGGCAACTTCTGCTGAGAGATTTTACGGTAGTAAAAATAATGCTTACCGCGGTGCTTGTAGGTATGACAGGGGTCTACACGATGAAATGGCTGGGCTGGGTGGAACTTTATCCGAAATCCGGTTCTCTGGGGATGAACGTGATCGGCGGCCTGATCTTCGGGGCCGGGTTTGCCATTCTGGGCTACTGTCCGGGAACGATCGCGGGGGCCGTAGGGAACGGCTACATGGATGCCCTTCTCGGTGGAGTCGCGGGGATCATGTTGGGTGCCGGGATCTTTGCGGCCCTTTACCCCTGGCTGAACGAGGGGGTCCTCAAGTGGGGTTTCTACGGAAAGGCCACCCTCCCGGAGATCTTCAAGACCGGGGAACGCAAGGTGGTTCTGATAGTGGCTGTGGTGATCATCGTGATTCTGGCAGTTTTGGAAGTGGCACGGCTGTAAATTTTCTGTAAATTGGCAAAACTTTTTAATGATAGTAAAATAGCATTTATACAAAGGGTCCTGTAGCCGGGAGGCGATGCAGACGGATACTCCACTGGGCTCCCGTATCTCCGTACTCCATGTAACCCCGGAAATGGCGCCTCTATCCAAGATCGGGGGCCTTGCTGATGTCGCGGGGTCGCTGCCCTCTGCCTTGAGGGAAAACGGCGTGGACGCAAGGGTCATTACGCCGGCCTGGCCTGGGGTAATGAGGCGACTTGCAGAACTTGGGTGCCCCGTTGACCCCGGGAAGCCTTCTGTATGTGTGCCCTTGCAGTGGAGGGCCTGGTGCGGATCCCTGAGTAGCACCGTAGTAAACGGGGTCCCCGTTTACCTTCTCGAGCACCCCCTGCTTTTCGAGAACCCTTCCATATATCCTGCAATGCTGGACAAAGTCTCGGCTCTTCCCTTTGCCTTCCTCTCGCTGGCGGCGCTGGAACCGGTGTTTCCTGACGAATGGAAGCCTGACATAATCCATGTTCATGACTGGGCATCCTGCATTATCCCCGCGGCTTTGAAATGGCACAGGTACTACTCCCTTCTCGCAAAAAAACCGGCAACTCTCCTTACGATCCACAACCTGGCCCACCAGGGGAGCCTGCCCATTGATGTTCTGGAAGAGTGGGGAATGGGTCCCGGGGCTTATGGCCTGGATGGCCTGGAGTATTTCGGGGAGGCCAACCTACTCAAAGGGGGGATAACATCGGCTGATCTTATTACTACCGTGAGTCCCTCCTATGCCGGGGAAATATTGACCCCAGCCTTTGGAGAGGGTCTTGAGGGAGTGCTGAAATATCGAAAGGAAAAGATAAAGGGTGTTCTTAACGGTCTCGATACTATTTCCTGGGATCCCTTGAGGGACCCGGCTCTGCCAGCCCGATTTGGCCAGGGTAACATGAGGGGCAAAAAAAACTGCAAGAATGCTCTATTGGAAAGATGCGGATGGGAAGCCTCCGAAGGAGCTGTAATGGTCTCGGTGGGAAGGCTTGTCAGGCAGAAGGGGATGGACCTGGTCCTTGAGTGCCTCGATAGGATCCTTGAGGGAGGGGGCCACCTCGCGGTGATCGGCACAGGGGAACTGGTCCTGGAGAAAGCTTTTTCGGAAGCAGCCGCGACGAGACCTGACAGGGTCTTCTTCCTGCCTGGTTTCGATGAGGGACTGGCCAGACTTGCCTACGCCGGGGGAGACATCTTTCTCATGCCTTCCTTGTTCGAGCCCTGTGGTCTCTCCCAGATGATTGCCATGCGTTACGGGACCGTTCCGGTGGCGAGAAAAACAGGGGGCCTTGCAGACACGATATCCGATGTTGACGAACAGCCCGGGGGGACAGGGTTCCTCTTCGGAGAGAGCAACCCCGATGCTCTGGCTGATGCGGTAGCAAGGGCAAGGGCCAGGTTCTCCTCTCCCCGGCAGTGGTCGGCGGTCCGAAAGCGTTGCATGGAGGGGGATTTTTCGTGGAAAAGTTCTGCCCGTGCCTACGTAAACCTTTATCGATCTCTTGTTCTCGAAGGATCTGCAATTAAACGGGAGGGATAGACATGATCTATGGCAAACACGGGAGAGTCCTTGCGGTGGTGCTTGCGGGAGGCAAGGGGGAGCGGCTGATGCCACTCACCAAATACAGGGCCAAGCCTGCAGTTCCCTTCGCCGCAAAATACAGGATCATTGACTTTGCCCTCTCCAACCTCATCAACAGCGGGCTCTTCTCGATTTACGTCCTCGTCCAGTTCAAGAGCCAGTCCCTGAATGAACATATCGAGAGGGGGTGGCAGTTCGGGGGAGCCATGCGTGACCGGGACCATTTCGTGACCCTTGCTCCCGCCCAGATGTGGCGCGGAGAGCATTGGTACCAGGGGACATGCGACGCGGTCTTTCAGAACCTCCACCTCGTTACTCTCTATGATGCCGACCATATATGCATATTTGCGGCAGACCACATCTACAAGATGGATGTCGAGCAGATGCTCGACTACCACATGGAGAAGAAGGCCGACGTGACCGTCGCCGCCAACGTGGTTCCCAGGTCCGAGGCCTCGCAGTTCGGGTGCATTCAGGTTGACGGCTCTGGGAAAATAATCGGTTTTGTCGAAAAGCCGAAAGATCCTCCGGAGATTCCCGGAAGGCCGGGCTACACCTACGTCTCGATGGGGAATTATATTTTCGAAAGGGAAGCCCTCGAAGAATCGGTTCTTGACGATGCTCAAAACGAAAACAGCAGCCACGATTTCGGAAAGGATGTTCTCCCGGTTCTTCACGAGAAATGCTCTGTCTATGCCTACGATTTCTCGACAAATGTCCTTCCGGGAAGGGACAGGCCGTACTGGAAGGATGTCGGGACAATAAAGGCTTACTGGGAGGGGCACATGGATCTTTGCAGACCCAACTCGGACATGACCCTCTACAACCCGAGGTGGCCGATCCGGACGGTTTCCTTCTCCGACCCACCCGCCTACTCATATCCCGAGGGGGGAAAGAACTGCTCGGAGATAGGGACCCTGAGAGCAGAGGGGAGCAGGATCCTCGGTGCCGTAGTCCACAGGTCTGTCCTTTCGAGACAGACCCTTATCAGGGCCGGGACAATTATTGAAGAGAGCATCATCGGCCAGGGCGTCGAGATAGGGGAAGGGTGCAGGCTGAGGAAGGTCATCGTGGACGCCCATAACAAGATCCCGCCGGGAACGGTAATAGGTCACGATCTTGACGAGGACCGGAAACACTACCACGTGGACGAGGAAGCGGGCGTAGTAGTGGTTGGCATGCCAGTAATGCAGTTGAGAAAATACCTCGAAATACCGGTTATTCCGATCCTGGAGCGCTAGTTCCACCATGTTGTATAATTTAGTATAAAGGTACTTCTATCGGTTATTGTTTTTATCTCCAGCCAGTCCCTCCAGAGGGGCATATTTGTGATTTCGAGGTGTTAATTGAAGAACATAATCCAGATATCCGAGGCTGCCTCGCTGGCGCTCCACGGAATGGGCCTTCTGGCCATCAAGGGGGGGCGCTTGAGCGTCCGCGAAATGGCCCTCGTGACCGGTTCTTCGGAGGCGCATCTTTCAAAGGTTTTTCAGAGGTTGTCCCGGGAAGGTTTAGTGACATCAGTACGTGGACCCGGTGGTGGTTTTATTCTGGCCCGTCCGGCGGCAGAAATAACACTCCTGGATATTTATTCTGCCATAGAGGGGGAGCCGAAGCTGGAGCCCTGTCTGCTGGGCAAAGTAAAATGCCCTTTCGGGAAATGTATTTTCGGGGAGATGATCCCGGAAATAACAGGCCGTTTTATAGATCACCTCTCCCGAACCACTCTCGCGGAAATGGCCAACCCCTCCCCCGGTAAATAAAACAGGGGAAAGGCGATCAGGCGCCTTTCCCCTGTTTTTTACCGGGTGTCTTTGTCTTTGCGGCTTCGCGGCTTATCTCCTCGAGCAATGGTTCATCCTCGGTCTGGAGAAAACCCTTTAGTCCCGAGATGCCCGCCCCGGCGTCACCGGGGGCCGACAAACCTTTTTTCTCGAGCTCCTTGTCGAAGAGCAAGGCGAAGAGGACCCCTGTAAGACTTCCGGAATTGATCACGTTTAAATAATCCGTCTCCATTTGATCAATATAGGGTATGTAGTACGCCATCAGTTCATGTTCCGACGCAAGCCGGAGATATCTTATAAGTTTCTCGGCTTCCAGCATTTCCGGGTGCCTCATGGAGTTTTTCAACAGCGTGGTCAGGTACTTGAAGTTCGGGAAACTGGAACTCCTGGTTCCGTCCAGGCCGTTTTTTTCCCAGTTGGCAATGGTGATGTTGCCGACCTCCATGAGTCGGGCGAACTGCAGTTGTGTAAGACCCAGGCTTATCCTGAGCTTCCTTACGTATTCCCCCGATACCACCGGGGCCATCTTTACCTTACCTTTGTCCTGCATTGTTTGCTTCTCCCTTCAAAGTGGGTTCGCAGCGGGTGGGCAGGATAGACACCCCGCAAATATTTGTTAAGGAGTTGAATCAATCGAGAGGGATGGTCCCTGTCACAGGAAGGAGACGCCTTTGACTCGCTGTGCGGTTTTGTCGAGGATGATCTGATAATGCCATGAGTCAGGATTGCCGTGACCGGGCGCATGAGAATGAACCTCCCAAAAAAATAAGCCTCCGTAAGGGGCCGGAAGCTTCTGGAAAAACCCTCTGAAACTCGGCAACCCGGCTGTCATGGCTAATAAGCGTTAGACCCGCGGTTTTGCGTCATCGCCTTTCGACGATTTTGCCTTTTTCGGTTCTTACTTACATTATAATAGACAAATGCAATATTGCAAGACTCGAACGTTGATGTAATTGCTTCAGGGGCAAGGGTTCACGCAGCGCAGACCCTGTTGCGTCCCTTTTCCTTGGCTTCGTAAAGAGCCCGGTCAGCACGTTCGAAAAAAATCTCGGGGGTGGCGCTTTCCGGGGATGTGACTCCCGTTACGCCGAAACTGGCTGTAACCCTGAACGACTGTTCCTGAAAACGTACCATGAGAGATTCAAGGGCCTGTCTCATTTTCTCGGCTATCGCGATTGCGGCGGCCCGATCGGTCTCGGGAAGAAGTACGATGAATTCCTCTCCCCCGAAACGTCCCATAATGTCCGACTTCCGCAGGCAGGAAGCCAGGGTCTTCGCTGCCGAGACCAGGACGGCATCGCCTGCGGCATGTCCGTGAGCGTCGTTGATGTTCTTGAAATGGTCGAGATCCAACATAATCAGCGAGATCGATCCGCCGTATCTCTGGAAGCGGTAAACTTCCCTCGCCGCCACATCTTCGAAGTGTCTTCGGTTATAAATGCCGGTAAGGCCGTCGAGAGCCGCCAGTTTTTCCAATTGCCCCATCAGTTGGCGAGCCTGTGTAAAATTGCTCAGCATTATGATCTTTCCCGCCTGATATCCCTGCCAGTCGACAAGACTGGATGCTCGGCACTTGAAACAGGCAGGGCTATCGGGGCTCTTGAAGTCAGTTTCCAGTTCATCCGACGGGTCGCTTCCTATGCATCGGAGCAAATCAGGGTATTTAGACAAAGTTTCAAAGACACAGGTTCCGACGGAATCCGGATTGATCTCTGGCACTATATCTTTCAGGCAGGAATTGAAATCGATTATTCTGTCAAGATTGTCGAGGACCAGAACTCCATCGTTCATGCACTCGAATACAGCATCCCTTGCCAGGGGGACAATATCCAGGATCCGGTACCTGAACAGCCCAAAAGAAAAGAGAGCCCCGCTCAAGGTCAGAGCGAAGGGAACGATGTCGAGGCCTCTGGGAGAAGCCCCGAACATATAAAGGACCATGACCAGCCACGGGATGATTGACCCAGAGAGAAATATCATTGCCTGTTTGCGAAAGGCAGGAGATGTTCTGTGGAACATTATCGAAAAAAGGACAGTGCTGGCCATGACGCAGAAAGTCATATACGTAACGCTTATCCAGGCAACAAGTCCCCTGTCGTAGGTAAAGAAAGAGAAAGCCCCCGAAGAGTCGATGCGGGGAGAGATGTGGTAAAGATTCAGGTCCCCCAGGGTCTGGGCGGACAAAAAGAGAAATACCGGCACCGAGATAAGAAGCACGAGACGTCGCGAGGTTATAACCCTTCCATTTCCTGATATATGCAAAGAGAACAGGAGCCATGTCGGTGCGATCGCCTCTATACCGAGGTGCTGGAACCTGACCCAGGTCATAACTTCATCCATATTATCCGCCGATAGTTCCATGGCGTAGCCGAAATTGTATAAAGCGGCCCCAGCCATGCAGAGAGAGAGGAAAACAGCGGGGTAACCGGCGTTTTTCCTCCTGATCCATGTGCTTCCGGAAAGAAACAGCAGAACTGCCGAAGATACGAGCAGTAAAGGGATGGCTAGCCTGGGTTCGGACACTGCTTTGGCTCCTTTTTGTGTCGCGGGTCTGGTTTTTAATCTTTTATTCCAAATGAGGTTATATCACAACCCGCCGGAAAGACAACCGTAAACACTGCAAATACCGATATTATCGGGTTCCTTACCGTATAATTGGCCACACTAAGTGAAAGCTCCCCTTGCATTGTGGAAAAATATTTGCTATATTCCCTCGAAAGGGAGTGTCCGCAATATGAGACGAGATGAGATCAGCAGAGGTTCCATGAAATCCGTAAACTTTTACTGGTGGTGGCGCTGAGAGCGCCGCAGACCATTGCGTGATTGTACGCGGGGCTGCGGGATAAAAACCGCGGCCCCGCGTTTTTTGTATCGACGAGGGGCTTATCCGAAAGGATAAAGGCCCCTCTTTTTTTTGCGGACACCCCCCAAAAGATGAGCAGAGGAGGAAGAGGGAATGAAGAGTATGAGGAAGGAAGTTGAGGCAAGAAAGGGATATTTCGGGACTTTCGGCGGGAGCTATGTGCCGGAGCAATTGCAGCCGAGGCTTGACGAACTGGAGGCGGCTTTATCATCTGCAATGGGTGACGATCTTTTTGCGATGGAATTCACCAGGCTTCTGAAGGAATACGTGGGAAGGCCGTCGGCTTTGACATACTGCGAAAACATATCCCGCAACTATGGTGGAGGCAGCCTTTTCCTCAAGCGCGAGGATCTCAATCATACCGGCGCCCACAAGATCAACAACACTATAGGGCAGGCGCTCCTTGCGAAACGGATGGGCAAAAAGGAGCTGATAGCTGAGACCGGGGCGGGGATGCATGGTACTGCGACAGCCACGGTGGCTGCCCTTATGGGAATGAAGTGCACCATCTACATGGGAGCCGTCGATGTGCAGAGACAGGCTCCCAACGTTTTGCGCATGAAGGCTCTTGGGGCCGAGGTCGTGTCCGTGAAACATGGACAGCAGACCCTCAAGGAGGCCGTCGACGCGGCACTCGAGGCCTATGTAATGAACCCGGATACCTTCTACCTGCTGGGCTCTGCCGTTGGGCCCCACCCCTTCCCGACCATGGTCAGGGGATTCCAGAGCGTTATAGGCAGGGAGGCACGGGAGCAGTTCCTTGCAAGAGAGGGGAAACTGCCCGACCATGTGGTTGCCTGTGTCGGTGGTGGAAGCAACGCCATAGGTATTTTTTCGGCATTCCTTGACGATCCGGACGTGGGGATAGTTGGTGTGGAACCCGCCGGAAGGGGTCTGGAGACAGGGGAGCACGCCGCGACCCTGATGAAAGGGAAACCGGGGATTATTCATGGATTCAGAACCTACGTGCTGACCGAAGATGATGGCGAACCATCCCCCGTCTACTCCATCTCGGCGGGTCTTGACTATCCCGGGGTTGGTCCCGAGCACGCGCATCTCATGGAAAGCGGCCGGGCATCCTACGTCTCTGTTACTGATGATGAGGCTGTTGAGGCCTTTCAGGTTCTCTGCCGTAGCGAGGGGATCATTCCGGCTCTCGAGAGTTCCCATGCCGTGGCGCACGCCCTGAAAATGCTTCCGGCTCTTTCAAAGGAAGAGACGGTTCTGGTGAACCTTTCCGGGAGAGGGGACAAGGATCTGGATTCGGTACTCCCGCTGCTGGGATTGGAATAAATTCCGTAACTCGTAACTGGTAAACCCCGTGAACCGTGAATCGGGAATCGTGAATCGAAAAACCAGATTCTTCACCCTTCGGGTTCAGAATGACAAGAAAGGACTGTCATCCTGAGGAGCGTAGCGATCGAAGGATCTGTTCTTGCCCTTCCCGTTCACCGTTGACCGTTGACCGTTTACGCCTTTGGTTTTGTCATTCCCGTTGATCCTCAGAATGACAAAAAGAACAAAAAGCCAGGCAAGACAAGGAAACAGCTGGAAGGACAAAAGTATCCCCCCGTTGGGGTAAAATGGTCGGAAACGACACATGGCCCTGATGGGGGGATTTTCCGATTGAAAAACCAGAGAACCGAAAAAGCCCTCTTTGTTTCATGGGTCGGGCTTGTGGTGAATGTCGGTCTCACCATATTCAAGTTTATCGCAGGTTTTGCGGGGAACAGCGCGGCAATGGTCGCCGACGCGGTGCACTCCCTTTCCGATTTCGCGACGGATATCGTGGCCGTCATCGGCTTCAAGGTCACGGGCCGTCCTGTCGACAGGTCCCACGACTACGGGCACGGCAAATTCGAGACCCTTACGACAGTGATAGTGGGAGTCACGCTCCTTGCCGTGGCGGCGGGAATCTTCTACAGCGGAGGCAGGAGAGTGCTGCTTGTCCTCAAGGGAGAGACGATACCCCGGCCTGGAATGATAGCTCTTATTGCGGCGGGTCTGTCCATTGCCGTCAAGGAATGGCTTTACTTCTACACAAAAAGAACGGCCATCCAGATCTCCAGCGATGCTCTCATGGCAAAAGCCTGGGATCACCGCTCTGACGCGCTCTCCTCGGTGGGGACGCTTTTTGGCATCGGGGGAGCGATCTTCCTGGGGCCAGGGGCCAGGGTGCTTGACCCTGTCGCGGCCCTCATCGTGGCAGCGGTCATCGTGAGGGTGGCGCTTCCGATAACGATCAGGAGCCTGAGCGAACTTCTCGAGGAGTCCCTTGACGCCGAGCAGGAAGACGAGATCATGGGCGCCATTCTTGTAGTTCCTGGAGTTGAGGGGGCGCATCACCTGAGGACAAGGCGCATAGGAGCCAATGTCGCAGTTGAGGTGCATATTCTGGTTGATAGAGATCTTCGCATAACTGAAGCACACGATATTGCGACCATGGCAGAGAAAGCTGTGAGAAGTATCCACGGTGAGGACTCATTCGTTTCTGTTCATATCGAGCCGGTATCGGAGGAGATTCCGGAGAGCATACCTTTCGATGACGGACATAACGGCTGTGAGAACGGACCGGGCCATCACGAAAGGGATTTTAAATGGCAGGAGTGACTATCACTGATACCATAAAGTGAGGAGATATCTTTTGGAAAATTCTTTGAGTGAAGCCATGGAGAGGCTGAAGAGGCAAGCAGGTCTTCTTGATGAACCCATTGAAGAGTTGAGGAGCCTTCAGAGCAGGCTGG